>Ga0228633_1000500_pt1 | contig 11102 bp, 9 predicted proteins | sample 41DmetaG_FD_182703 | JGI IMG/M metagenome (GOLD analysis project Ga0228633, IMG submission 182703) | Seawater microbial communities from Monterey Bay, California, United States - 41D | ecosystem: Environmental > Aquatic > Marine > Coastal | place: USA: California | collected 2016-11-13
GCCCTTTAAAAAACTTTCTCATAGATTAAAAATTCAACTATTCTGAGCAATTAAACACAACACATTGAACAGCAACTGCCTTTGCCAAATCTTTAGTTGTTTCAGTTTTTCCAGTTCCTGCAGGTCCTTCTGGTGCTCCACCATAATTCAATTGATAAGCCCCTAATAATGTTCTATAACAACGATCTGTTAATGGAGTTATAACTAATCTATATTTAATTAAAAAAACCTTGTTGAATTTCCTAAATACTCAAACATATAATTTTGTATTGCATTAATACATTTAACATAAACATTTAAATTATCAAATTCATCAATATCAAAATAATATCTCAATTAACTTACCCAGCTAAATTCTTATATATTTTGAATATTTTCTTTTATCAAATTATTTACTATATCTCTATTGTGTACATCTATAACGACCTTTATTTTATTATATATTACCAAAGCACCTAATAGTTTTCTATCTAGCTCATTCAAGTCTCCTCTTACTTATTATACAATTTCTGATAATTTAACAATTATATCATTATTATGTATTTATAATAAAGTTTAAGAAATTTCATTATTTTAATCTTAATTATTATTTATATCAGATTATATTTAATTTATAACTTTTTCAGTGTCTCTTGTCCTTTATAATTTAGATTAATATATATTTTTAATACCAAAATATTTTATTTCCCATTAAAACTATCATTGCAGGATATTAAAAAATCCAATTTAATCTTGAAGTCTCATTTTTTAAAGAATCTTTTGCGATATTAGACAAAGTTTATCTCATCACCTACTCTATTTCATAAAGCCATTTCTCTACATTACCATTTTTTTCTCCCTCAACCACATTCACAGATTTATAAAATTATACTTTTTCATTTTCTGGAGATATCATTCCACATACCTCTTACTAATTACTAAACTAAAGTGTATTTATTGCTTCAAAACATTTATTAACGTGACGTTATACTCTATTAATTTTTATAAATATTACAAATTAGGATCTTTAGTTTATGCAAGAATTTCTAATAATTAATCATCTGATAAAAAAAAAAAACGTGGGAAACTTTTACGTTTAGTCTCTAAATATTCGTTCAAACTTTTTTAAATTGAATCTAAAACCCTACAAATATAAAAAAATAACCTGTTATTTTAATCAAAATCATTTTTCATCTTATCACTATCAATATTATCCCATAGATTGGGTAAATCTGTAACATTTTGCATGATAAGTTTATAACTTTTATCAACAGACTCAAACTTTTTATATTCTAAAGGCATTTTCTTTTTAATATCATCAGATATGAATATAGGCTCTAAATATTTCCAACTTCTTTATAGTTTCATCCAACTATCCAAAGTGTCTATAATAATTTATAATCATTAAAAATACCTTATATTATCAAAAGCCTTTATTCTAAATCATTTGCTCTTTTAAGAATTGGCTTAATATGAGGAGATGATTTCATGAAAATCAGAATGTTAAAATTATCTTCTAATTATTATAATGTGTCATCAAGCGCAGATAAAACAAATGTATTCTTATACATTGATGTTCCTATTTTTAATGATCTCATGTTATCTATCATTTCATTTAGCTTTTTTTCCAATAAATATTATTTATCTAATCTTTTTGATATATCTTCTACCGTTTCTCTGTAATTAAAGATTCCAGCTTCGCTTAACATCTGTCATTTTTATAATTCAAATTATTCAAATAGTTTAAATTTTTTTAATTGTTTAAATAATTTAAACTATTTAAATAAATTGAATAATTTTTATATTTCAAATAAAAATTTACTTTTAAAGACATATCATCTGTTGCATCGATAATTTGAATATTACATTTAGAAAAAACTTCTTTCCAATAGATAGGTTTTTTGACCATGACTTCAATAGTTAAATATTCAATAATCCATATTTATTATTTGAAATTTTCGACTTCAGATTATAATTTATTCACTATCTGAAAATTAAAAATTTAAAACTTTTAAAGCATTAATTTGATTCATTCCTTCAAATTTATTTTAAATTTATATTGCCTCTCCTGTATAGCTTCTAATTTTCTTTTCAATATTTTGATAATTTAATTTAAGAAAAGATCCATTTAACCAATCATATTAATCATATTCATATTAATTGACTAAATCCCATATTTAAGAAAATGGTTTAAAGCTACTTTATAGTAATAGTAATTCTGAATATTCAGATAATGGTTAGTTCAAAAGTTATTCTCTTTCATTAAACGAATTAACTTAATTTATTGCAAAATCTAATTATTCTTTTAAAGCAGTAGTAATTCTTAAATATTCTTTATATAATAATTTTACCTTTTTATTGTTCATATGAATCAAACTTTTTAACTTCATCAAAGTCCTTTTGTAAAGTTATTAATTATTGTGTAAATTTCTATTTTTCTATTTCTAATTCTTCTTAGAATTTAATCATTTAATTCTATGATGTTATTTATCCCTATTTAACTGCATTATTTATAATAGATGGCCAATTTTATAAAGACCAAAATTATTCTAATTCTTTATTTCCGTATTAAAATGAATATCTATTTATACATATAATGTACTTTTCTAATATATTCAAAAAGTCTTTAATAACAACAATAGACGATTTATTAATTTTTATATTTTATTTATTTTCTATTAAAAATTTATTTAATAATATTAATTCTTTTTCATTTTTGGGGAATTAAATTAGTTTTTAATATATATTATTATAATTATCAGTAATTCTTAAAACATTATCATTACAAATTTCTATTAAAATAATTTTATATATTTAATTATATTACCATTAATTTTCTCTAGTATCTTTTTCATTATTTCTTGAATCTTTTAGATCAAAGTTTCTTTAGCTTACTATGTATTTATCTGAAATATTTTACAATCTATTTTATTTATGCTAAGTCTCATAATTTCATTTTATGCTTTTTAATAATTATTCAATTATTAAGATATATCTTCTAAGCTCAATAAATCTATTATTATATCTTTTGTGTCTTCAAATATATTTTTCAATATAACTTTTATTGAACAGTCCAAAATATTTTTATATTTATTAAATTATTCTAATATATGTAATGGTCTTTTCAGAAATTTTTCAAATTACTTATTATTTTTATATATAATTTTTAATTAATAATATATAAAAATATTACCTCTTATACATTCTATATATTATCATCTAAAAATTATTAATGTAAATCAATACTAAATACGCTTTTTCTAGATATATCAACTAAAGGGACTAAATCTTTTTCTAAATTCATAATTCTTTCGCATATATCTTTTATGGTATAAATAGGTTATTAAAAAACTTACAATATTTTATCAATAGGGGGATCAAAATAAAAATAAGATTTTTGAATTTCTTTTTGAGAAATATTGCTTGCATTATTTGAAATTGAAGAATGTTTTTCTTAAGTTTAATTTGTAACAATATGTAATTATATTAAAGAAACATTAGTCATTATCCAAGGTTTGATATTATCAATACTTGGTTCATTATAGTTTTTTAAAAATGTACACCATTTTATTATATTTTACTGTTATATTTTATATATTTACTATAAAAATGTTTTTTCTTACATACGTCCCAAACATAAAATCTATCCTTTTTAATACTTTTTTTAATTCGTTTTATTAATATAGCTCATTATTTGCTTAATAAAATTAATATGTGTTTTTTAATATATGCTAGATTTCACTTATCATATATTCTCTCCATTACATGTTCAATTATTAAAAACTTTCTTTTTAAAAGTTTGATTGTAATTCTTCAAAATCATTCTTTATATTTTAAATTATATTTATATTTTAAAATTAATAAATAAATACAAGTAACATTGGCAATTTTTAATTTGATAAGTTAGTTTAAAAAAGATAAATATCTTAAAATCGATTACTCCTAGCTATAAATTTATTTATCGTTTTTATCACTTATTTTTCTCGACATATATGTAATTTTTATAACTAAATTAAAAATTTATTAAACATTTTCTTTAAATGATTTAAAATCATATTTATGTTTATAGTGCTATGATTTTATAGTACCATTCTAAACATTATTTATCTTTTTTTAAAATATTTAAATTCTTAATTATTAAAATTTTTCAGGATCTTATATTAATTATTTTTAAACTAATTATTTTTTCATTAAATATCTATATTAATCTTAAATTTCTTAAATAAAATTCTTAAAAATAGCACTATCTTAATTTTTCAAAGCTTTTTTACAAAAATTATTAATTAAATCTTAATTTAAATCAGAAATTTCATTATCTTTGATTTATTTTAAGTATTGTATGAGTCTCCCTTCATTTTAAGCTTTTTCCATTAAATTTTTTGCAACATTTAGTCTTGTCTAATATTTAACAGGATCCTCAATATTAAAAATAAGACTCAATCTATTAACTTTTTTAATTTCATCATTATATAATAATTTAATACAAAATTTCTTTTCATCTGGCAAATAGTCTAATACCTCAGCCTCCATCCATTCGTATTTTCTAGCAATAAAACAAGGGCATTTAGCATGAGGTCCTTTAGTATTCTTAATTTTCTCTATCAAATCTTCATCAGTCATTTCTTATTCCCAACAATCAAAATTGACAATATTTTTTGAGGTCTATATTCCTGATTATAATATTGGCTCATCTGATACACCATTTACTATACTGTCAATAAAATTTTGTTGTGTTTTTTATTATTTTTAGGTTAAATTTATTGATTTACATAAATTGGTCAATTAAGATTGGAATGACTATATTTAGTTATAAATATTACACATGATACATTGATTTTATTATTCTTTTGCTTTTTTTTCTTTAATTGTTTAATTTAGTGATGAGCCTTTAAAAAATACTCCATATCTGCTTATTTCTCATGATCTGTATCTTATAAATCAAAAGAATTTTCAATTGAGTTTAATTATACCTTTTATAACTTTGGTTTCATCATAAATTTTGGACTTTATAAAGGAGATTATTCTTTAGAGTTGATTAAACTAGTAATTCCAAGTAACTTATTAGGTTTTTGGAATTTAGGTGATTTTATTCTAAATATAGGCTTTTTTTCCTTAATATTAAAATAATTGAAGTTTTTCATATATAATTCTTAAATAACTAGATTTATTTTTATAAACTTAGTTTTATTAAAAAAATAATTTAAAAAATGGATTCAAATTAAATTGAATAGTAATTAGAAATATCATCAAAGAAATTTGAAGATCAATAATAATAATATTAAGAATATAAAAGAATTTCATGTGTTTAAATAAAAAATAATTAAGCATAATAAGATACTGTCGAGGAGAAATAAAAAGAAAAAATGAGAGAAACTGAAATTTCTGTTTAAGAATAAATGATGGTTGAAAATAAATAAAGATTAACTAATTTAGATAGATTAAAAAATTTAAAAGTATTATCAAATATATATGGAAATTTAGTCGATAAATAAATTAAAGTTGAAACTGTAAGCTATTTTTATTTAAGGATAATTTACCAGAAAATGCCTTTTAAGAATTTTTGGAAAATAAAGATGATTTGAAAAAAAAATATAATAAAGCTAAACACGTTCAATAAGTCGTTAAAACTGAATTAATTGAAAAAAAATTAGACTAAAAAAAACAAATTTAATCTTTTATTATGTAATAATAAAAAAAAGATGCAAAATTTTTACATTCTGGAACATAAGTAATTTAAATATTTTAATAAATAATAAAAATCATATTTATGAATCAAAAATTTATTAAAATCATAAATTTATTAAAATCATTATTTATTTATAAAAAATAAAAACTATTTTGTAAATTTTATAATAAATTTTGCATTAAATAAGTATGAAATTCCGAAAGAATTTGAATAAATATTTCAATAATAAGAAATAAGACAATAATAAGAAAAATTTTTAAAATAGAATAAATTATAAGATTTACAATAAGTATATGAAAATGAGAAAATATAAAATTAAAAGCTATTATCAAAGCATAGTTAGATATAAAAGCAATTTATCTAATTAGAAAAAAAGCATTAATAATAATAATAAGATTTTGAGAGGTAAGATTAAGATTAAAAAGATTAATTAAATGTAAATATTATGAAATGATTAGAGTATAAAAGAATAGTTAGATGATATATAAAATTAGTAAAAATCAGAAATAGTTCAAAAAGATATAACTAATCAAGAGGAAATATAACCAAAAAAAGTAGAATCATCTAATATGCTTTCTATATTATAAAAAAAAATAATGATTTAGAATCATAATTAAAATATATTATAGAATAAAAAGAAATATTACAAAAAATAGATGAAATTGTTTAAGATCATGAAAAGGTATCATTTTAATGTCTAAAGATGGAGATTCTATAATTTGAAGATAAAAATCAATTATAAATTAAAGCTTAAAAATAATAAATTGAAAATAATAATAAATTTAATGAAATAAATAATGATTTTGATATATCAAAAATGCAGGATATTTCTAAAATATAAAATACTAAAAAATAATAAAGATCGAGGAGAAATTCTATTTTAAAAAATATTTAATAATAATAAATCATATAATAGTAATAATAATCTTTGCAATATTAGTAATAGTATGAGTAATTAGAAAAATAATAATAATAATTATAATAATAATAATAATTATAATAATAATAATAATTATAATTATAATAAAAATAAAAATTTTAAAAGTTATAAAAGTAATAAAATTAATAAAATTAAACTGTTAATAAAAAAAATATATAAATAAATAATGAAAAAATAAAATAAGATAAAAAAAGAACATCTACATTTTAAGAAATGAAATTGGATATTGATGAAAATTAGGAGACATAAAAATTGTATGAAAATTAAAATTAATCATCTAAAAATTAAAAGTAAATATTTATAATATAAATTTTATTATAATTAGTTAGGATTAAACTTAATATAAAGAAAATAAAGTAAAAAATAGTCAATATATGCAACTTGAAACTAATACTGATTAAAGCTTAAAAGAAACTAATTCTGTTAATAAGTTATAAAATTAATAATAAAATACATCATAAGAAGAAGTTTTACTATTTTATTAAATTTTTTAATATGATTATTTAAAATAATATAATAAGTTAAAAATTATAGATGAATAATATACAAAATTATAAAAGAATATACATATAAACACAGAATCTGATCTTTAAGATTATTTTTTAAAATGGACTATAAAGGAAACAAATTAAATAAATTAAGTTGAATTAGATATACGATTTGAATTTATAAATATAGCAATAAATTTTTTTGAGTAAATGGAAAAAAAATTAATAGATAAAGATATGTAGAAAAAAGATATAAAAGTCAATATTTAAAAAAATTAAGCCTCTAAAACAGCTCGAAATTTTAAAGTCAATCATAGTAATATTTAGTATAAAAGATAACTCTTAAATGTAAAGTTTTATAAGTCCAAGAGGTAAAATAAACACATTGAGTGAATAATTTTATAATGAATAATAATAATACAAATAAGAGAGAATTCATTCAAAGGCACCTTCTTAGATTTTTATTAATAGACTTAATAGTCCATAAAAAACATATTTCAGTATTAATAAAAATCTAGAATGATAAAGTTTTAGTAACTCATGATTTTATTTTAATTTACTTTAGATTATTGTTAATTATAATATTTCATAATTTAAACTCTTAATTTAAGCAAAATTGATATATTTATTTTCTAAAAAGTGTTTAATATCCTTTATTTGTATATTTTAACATTTCAGACTCTTCTATATTATTTTCAAAAACAACAAAACAGTTATTACTAGAATTTAAATTTTCTTATTATATTATTTATCCTATGGCACTTTAAATTACAACAATTAAATCATTTAAAGATTCACTATGTAATGAGAATTTTCTATCTTTTAAGAACCCCTATAATTTAACATAAATAAAACCTTATTTTATTAAGCTTTTTTAATTTGATCTTATATATCAATTCCATATTGATTAAAAATATTGATTCCTTTAAATAAGAAATTATTATGATTAGCCATTTTTTTTATTTCAATGATATAGTCTATCCATTATTTATTAATAATTTATTTTCCTTAATTTATTGCAATTATTAAATCATTACTTATATCTTTTAAATCATAAATTAAATAATCAAAATCATAATCTTCCTCATATATGTCTATGATTCTTAAATTTAAATTCTGTAAAACTTAATATTCATTTTTATTCACTTATAGCCCTTTTAATACTAATCTTATTTATTTTTTATTTTATTAATTTAATAATAATTTCTAATTATATTGAAATATCTCTATATTGTTAAATAACTTTATATTAAAATATAATTCATTTTATATTGTTTTCATTCCATATCTTTATTATATATCATAATGCAAAATTCTTAATTTTTTACAATCATCCACTGCATTATGCTTTTTTTTAAAATCTTATTATGATATTCTTTATACTAAAAAATCTAATTTCAAAACTTCTTTTTAATAAACATATGGTGCAAAAATATGATTTGCGTGCAGATATAAATCTGCAAATAACCAATTACACTCTAACTTTATATTGTATCTTTTTTATTTATATTTTTTATATCATATTTAGAATTTAAATATTGACACTGTTTTTTAGATTTTTTTAAATTAATATATATTAAATTTTTAAATTTTAATTAATTATTTTTAATATATTTAATTAAAAATATAAAATTTAATTTAAATTTAATAAAATTTTAAATATATTTAAAATTTTATTTAATTTTAATAAAATAATTTAAAAATTTGAATATTTGAATACCTATATAAATCGGCTCTTAAAATTTCAAAATCAAATTTCTTTCCGTTATAAGAAACCAAAACAGCCATACTATCACCACATACATCTGTAATCCATGATTTAAATTTTTCCCAAACAATAGGAAGTTTATCACAATTTGAAACTTATTGATCAGAATATCCATGAACTTATTTAGCTGATTAACTTATTTTAATATCTCCAGGATTTACCATGGCTTAAAACTATTTATCAGATTATGAATCTAAAGCCCCTATTTCTATAATTCCAGGATAAATTTTCTGTTTATAATCGGGTAGACCCGTCGTTTCTGTGTCTATATATATAAAATAAGCGTTTGACGGATTTTTTAAATTCATTTACATATTTGTCTTAGTAAAATATTTCTAATTAGGTATTATTAATTTCCGCGCAATAAAAATTCAATATATTTTTGAAAATTAATTCATTTATAAAACTGTAATTTATAAAATTCGCGCATTTAAAATTTTTATGTTAAGTATAATTTTATCATTTATGATATAATATGATAAATTCAGCTTTTTAAGAAATTGTCGATTTAATTAATTAAAAATAAACATATTTAATAGGAATTTCGGGAATTCCAGGTTCTGGAAAATCATATATAGCATAAAAATTAAAAGATTAGTTAGATAATTCTATAATATTACCTATGGATGGTTATCACATTCCAAGAAATAAATTAGATCAAAATGGAATGAGGTAAAAAGCTATTATTTTTTTTAATTAAATATAGATTTAGAGGTGCTCCATTCACATTTGACAAAGAATTATTTATTAGAGATTTATTGAATTTGAAGGAAAATAAATAGGGAAATTTTCCTACATTTGATCATAAGTTGAAAGATCCTTAATAAAATACTATTTAAATATAATGTTTTTTATTAAATATTTAGAAAATCATAAATTTATTATTGTTGAAGGCTTATATTTATTTTTAAAAGAATGGGATATAGTTAATTGTTTTGATTTAAAAATATTTATAGAGTGCAATGATGAAATAGCCATATAGAGAGTAGCAAAACGTCATTTAGAAGTTTATATTTTAAAAATTATAGGCAGGAATCGAACTCACTTTTGAATAAGCAAAAATAAGAGCGTATGACAATGACTTTAAAAATGCTTAATATATATAAAATAATTCTATTTTTCAAAGTGACACAATTTATCTTAGAAATTGATTTAATTTATTAATAATCATTTTATAAATTGTTTTAATGAATTAATCTTACTTTTAGAGTCTGTTAATGATATTCTGATACTTTATTTTCTTTCAATTTTTGTTTCTGCTAATGTTTATTTCAATTTTTCTTCTTCTATTATTTATAGTAACTTTGTGTCTATCTCTTTAACACTTTAATTTTCTTTATGAAGATAAAAAGATTCTGTAGTTATTTTTTTTGAATTAACAAATTCATTATCTTGATAATCATATCTTTATTTCAAAAATTCAAGAGTTATTTTAGTTTTAATATTTTTATGTTAAACTGATTTTAATTTTTTTCGCTATACTTATTTTTTTATTTATTCTATTTTATCTAATTCTTTTTATTTTAAATCATCATCTTTTTTAAAACTTACATTTTAAGATTTTTAACTTTTTTAAATGTCTAAATCATAACTTAAATTTTTATATTTTATATTCTCATTTTAATTTCTTGTTGATTATATAACTTTATAGTTTTTTTAAACCTATTATCGTAATTATGTAATTTATTTTCCATTTGAATAATCTTATTTCAATTAAAAATATCTTTAATTTATCTTATTATTAAGCTCATGTAGATCTTTATTTTCTTATTCTTATTATAATTCTTAATTTTATTATAATTCTTAATTTTATTATTTTTCTTAATTTTATTATTTTTCTTAATTTTATTATTTTTCTTAATTTTATTATTTTTCTTAATTTTATTATTTTTCTTAATTTCCTTGATCTTATTCAGAGCTTTATAAATAGTCAATTTTCTTATCAAGAAAAGAATCATTTATTTATTTAGAATTATCTATACTTTTATTTAAGTCTTAATTAAATTTTGAATTTTTATTTTTTATCTTTAATTTCATTAATAAATTTTTACAATCTTTACTATTTTATTAATTTTAGAATTTTTAGATAAGCTTACGATTTGTAGCCAAATCATTAAACATATCTATCATTTTTTATTATTTTTCGTCTGTTTTATCGTTTTTTTCATTCATTTTTCAGTTATTTTATGTTATATTTATAAATTTAATAAAATCTTAATAATTTATCAAATTTTTAAGCAA
>Ga0228633_1000515_pt1 | contig 10868 bp, 10 predicted proteins | sample 41DmetaG_FD_182703 | JGI IMG/M metagenome (GOLD analysis project Ga0228633, IMG submission 182703) | Seawater microbial communities from Monterey Bay, California, United States - 41D | ecosystem: Environmental > Aquatic > Marine > Coastal | place: USA: California | collected 2016-11-13
ATAGCAAATATAAAATTTTGAAATAATAAAAATTTCATTTTATATTATTTTATATTAAATATATTAGATAATTTAAATATATATAAAATTTATTTGTCAATTATAATTTTAATACATTAAATGTCGATTTAAAATTCTATTATAAATTTAGCATCATAAGGTAACTTGGAAGATTTAGATACTTTATTAGAGAAAAATAATAACGTTGATTAAGTATAATAAAATATAAAAGTAATAAATGGATATAGCTATTCAATTGGCTGTAAAAAACTCAAAATTGCAGACAGATCATAAACAATGTGTCAGAACTTTGTTAAGGTATAAAACTTTATATATTATAGATATAAAGCCAATCCGAATGCAGTGGATGGCTAAGGTACTAGTCTTTTAATGATGGCAGCTGAAAAAGGAGATTATGAATTAGTAAAGGTTTTAATCGATAATAATTGCAAAATTAATATAAAAAACTATTAAGAGTTATTTATTGTTATATTAAAAGTAAAAATGCTTTATATTTTGCTGTAGATAACAAAAATAATTCAGAAAATGTTGATATTATAAATTTATTGATTCAAAATAATATTTAATTGGAAACCCCACCACACTAAACACCTTTAATCAAATCTGTTTAGAAAAATTATTTAGCAATTACTAAATAATTGCTAAGCAATGGGGCGAATCCAACTATCACAACAGAAACAAATTTTGATACTCCATTATAAATTGCAGCAAGGGCAAAAAATATCGATATGATAAAAGCTTTAATAAATTCATATGATAATATTTCATATAGAAATAAATAAAATCAAACTGTTTTTGATCTTACAAACGACGAATCTATATTATAAATTTTAAGATCTTATGAAGAACAGTTAAGAAAATAAAGTTAAAAAGAAATTACGCAAACATTTTAAAATAAAAAATATGTAAGTGTTGAACAAAAAAATTAAGTTAAAAGTTAAGGTATTTATTCATATTTTAAGAAAAAAAAAAAGCAATAAAAAAAAATAATGGAAATTATAATAAAAAAAATGAGAAAAAAAATGAAATGAATCCTGATATTGAGACATTTTAACCAAGTTAAGAATTTTTTTAAATATAATAAAAATAAAATATTGAAACTTAAAATTTTACAGAATAAAATAATTAATATTTATTAAATAATGAAATTAGTATTGAATTAGATAAATCGACAGAAAAACAAGAAAATTCAAAAAAATAAGTATTTTTAATAAAAATATTAAAGAGTTATAATAAGATTGACAGTAAAAAAACCATTTATAATAATTAAAAATAAACTGACAATCCAGTTATAGAGATATATTTAAGAAATGATCTAGAATGTTAAAATTTACTTTAAGAGGTCGAATATGATTCTTCAAGAAAATATCATAAAGATTAATAAAATTAATTGGAAAATTTAAAATAAAGTTTAAAATAACTTGAAGAAGAAGAGAATTAATTAAAATAGGTATTTTATCTATAATCAAGGTATATCAAAGTAGAGAAGAGTAATATAATTAATAAATAAAATAAAAAGAGCAATTAGAAACATAGCTTGAATAGTAAAATAAACAGTTTTAAGAGCTTGAAAAAGTTTCAACTTAAAAATGGGATGTCTCAACGTCTACCTCAGAAACATCTTAGACAAACAAAATAATAGATTTTCTTTATGACGAAAATGGAGCACTTTTATTGCCATCACATATAATTTAGTTTAATTAACCTTTAATTCAAACAAGAATTAATCAAAAAATTATTTAAAGTAATAGTGATCATTAAATTAATACACTATCATTTAAAAAGTACTGCAATTTATAATAAATAGTATAATGCCTCCGGAATAAATATCTTTTGAACTTCATGAAGAAATATTAGATTTTTAATAGGAAATAGAAAAATACAATTCATAATATTAAGAATTGTTTAATAAATTGATATAAAAAGTAAAAGATGCAGTTGTAAATTAATTTCCATAGGCATAAGTAAACAAAATTAAAATAGGTTGATGTATATGGATCTTTTGCATCAGAATTATGTCTCCCCTGGTCTGATATAGACATAGTAATTTCAGCAGAAGGTTATAGTTAATAAGAGATCCTGTCTCGAGTGGAAGAAGGTATAAAAGGATAAGATTGGGTTGTAGAAACAAAAAATATATAGTCAGCAACGGTTCCAGTCTTAAAAGTTGTATGCTGTGAAGTAATAAATAAATTTAATAGACTTATTTAAGCAAAAAAATTGATATAACTATATAATACGGGAATCACTAAGGTTAATAATTTATAAAAATATAGGATTAAAATGTGTAGAATTAGTAAAAAAAATGCTATCTTTTTATATTACACTTAAACCTTTAGTTCTTGTTTTAAAATAGTTCATTTTCTCGGCTAATTTAAATGATACATATCAAGTTTTATATTTTCAATTTTAGGGAGGTTTGTCATCATATGGCTTAATTTTAATGATTGTCAGTTTTTTGTAAAATAAAATTCAATAATTGCAATTGAAAGTAAAAAATTTCATCACTTTTTATCTATAAATTAATTAGTAATAAAAAACAATTTAATATGCAAGTCTTTTTATTCAAGTTGATTAATGTGATTTTAGTAAAAATAAATTTAACGAAATAGAATTCAAAATATAATTCATAATATTAAGACAATACATAAACACACAATTTGAATTTTATTTTCTAAAATATATACTAAATTGTCACATTTATCTATTTGGATTCTAAAAATAGATTTGCATTTTATAATATATGATAATTAAATAATTTATAAATAAAAAGTGATTATATGATATAATCTTTAAATAGGCAAATTAAAAAATTACGCTTGATTCACCAAATTTAGGAATATTATTATTGGATTTTTTAAAATGGTATGGAATTGAAATGAACTACACGTAATAAGAAATAGTAGCATATTTACCTGATTAAACAGTAATTGGACAGAATTTTTAAATTTCTGTAAATATAATATAATAAGTAATAATCAATGTTTGAATTTTCAAATTAAATTAGACTTAATATTAGAGATCCTTTAAATCCGAATAATAATGTAGGAAGAAGTACATTTAATTTGTACTTTTTGAAATGGATAATGAGTCAAGCTTATATTATTATATGCATGAATTAAGATTGTTAAATTCATTAGTAAGAAAAAACTGTGTATTAGCCTTAATATGATGGGTAAATTTTGCATAAATTAGGCCTATCAAAAAAAGAGCATGTTGCATACTTAAGAGATTATTTGATTAGACTTAAAAATTTACCATAGAATCCTAATGAATTTTTATTTTAAAATTTTTTATAATATATAATTATAAAATCATATATTAATAAACATTTTATTAAAAATGGACTTTTCTTAAGATATTGAATAGAAGAAAAAAAAGAAAAAATCAGGAGGTTTCTAATCAATGAATTTAATACCTCAAGTATTTAAAGCTGTAATGGCAAAAGGATATAATGTCCCTACTCCTGTTCAAAGAAAAGCCATTCCATTCATCTTAGAAGGAAGAGATGTAGTTATAAGCAGTAGAACAGGTAGTGGTAAAACTGCAGCATTTATTATACCTATGTTAAATAAACTAAAATCACATGCTAAAATTGTAGGTAAAAATAAATAATATATATATATTTATTATTTAAGGTACAAGAGCTCTTATTATTTGTCCTACAAGGGAATTGGCATTGCAAACTCATAATGTAATAAAATAATTCATTAAATTTACAGATTTAGTTGTAACATTAATTATAGGAGGCCATGGATTTGAAGGTTAATTTGAAAGTTTAGCAAGTTTATTTTATAATAATTAATAGCAAACCCTGATATTATTATAGCCACACCAGGAAGACTTATGCAACATTTTAAAGAAACAGGTCTTACTCTTACAAAAGTACAAATTTCTAATAATAGGTTGAAATGCTAATTTTTGATGAAGCTGATTTTTTATTTGAATTGGGCTTTAAAGAATAATTAGGAATAATAATAAATAAAGTAGGGTCAAATCATTAAACATTATTATTTAGTGCAACAATCCCAGAAGAATTATCAAATTTTGCAAAAGTTTATTTGTTAAATATAAAAGGTTGGCCTTAAAGATTATATTTTTGTTAGACTAGATAATGAATATAGTTTATCTGAAGAGATAGAATTGCATTTTTTGATTTCAAAACCTACTGAAAAATTTGCAAATTTATTATATATTTTAAATAACATTGTATAAAAAGAAGAATCTGTAATGATATTTACATGTACAAAGTATTTATTTTATAATAAGATATCATGTTGATTTCATAACAGAAACTTTAGAAAAATATAATATAAAATCTGTTGGTATTTATGGAAAAATGTCTCAAACCTAAAGAAGAGATAATTTTTATGAAGTAATTTTTTAAATATTTAGTTTAAAACTGGAAAAGTTAAAATACTTGTTGTAACAGATTTAGCAAGCAGAGGATTAGATGTCCCGTCAGTGGTATATATTACGAAATTTTTAAGAATTATGTTTTATAATATGATTTCCCACCTAGATAAAAAATATTTATACATCGTTCTGGAAGAACCGCTAGAGCTGGTAGATCTGGTAAAACTATATCTATTGTCGCAACAAATGAAGTCATGTATATTTTAGATTTATTACTTTTTATTGGGCGAAAATTAACTCCTAATTTAGAAAAAGAAAATGCTGGAAAATATGTATGTTTTTTTAATATTTTTGATATATCATATATTTTTCATAAATTTAAAGGCATTTTATGGATAAATTCCTTTTGATTTATTATCTCCTTATGTAGAAACATTTTTAGAAAAAATAAAAGACTCAGAAATTTTTAAAGCTTATGATACTAGTTTAAAAGCATTTACATAATTTATAAAAACAAGGCCAAGTGCCTCTAGAGCATCTTTATTATAAAGTAAGGCTATAGACTTCAATGTTTGCTTTCCACTCGTTTAAAATAATCCATAATTCTAATAAACTTAAGATGTTCAAAAATTTATGGAAGATCTTAAAAATTTTAAGCCTAAAGAGGCCTTCCTAGGTTTTGATTTTTAATATTAGATTTGAAAAATCAAGGAAAACTTAAAAGTGGAGAAAGAAATGAAGAATATATGCAAGTTTTAAAGAAAATAAAGAAATAATAAGAAAATTTTGCAAAATAAAAAGAGCATAAAAAAGAAAATTAAGAATTAATAGATAAAGTAATATAATAAAATTCTCTAGGATGAAGCTTAAAGAACAAACTACATCATGAGTTATTAAAATGATGATGAAACAAAAAATTTAAAAAAAAAAAGAAGTTAATTAAGTGATTTTAGAGATCCTAAATTTTTTATTAATTATGAACCAAAAATAGGAAAAGTTATAATATATATATAATAGACCTAAAATCAATTTATTGAAGATGGTAAAATAAATCAAGATGATATAAATACGCATATTATTGCTGAAGATTTAGAAGATGTGTTAAAATCTAAAAAAAATTATATATGGGATAAAACCAAAAAAAAGTTTATAATTGGAAAATTAAATGATAAAGGCACTGTTGAAAAATAAAAATCTAATAGTAAAGATAAAAAAGGCAAATTTTTATTTGACAAATGGAGTAAAAATAATTAAATGAAAAAATAAAAAGATGGTGAAGTAATATTTTTATATATAAAGGTTGAAGATACAAATATGGTTGAAAGAGCTTAAAATTTATTTAAAAATAAAGGAAAATATAAACATAATCAAGGATCAGCCCCAAAAATACGCAATGTTAGAAGAGAAGTAAAAGATTCAAAATAAATTATGAAGGTAAATTTTTTAATTTTCAGAGTAAAAAAATTTAAAAAAATAACAAATTTAGAAATATGGATAAAACAAAAAAAAAGAGAATTATTACTAAAAATAAGGGCGCAAAATTGCCAAGTTTATAAAAAAATAATAAATAATATTCATAAAAAATGAAAAATAAAAGAAAATGAGCTTATTTTTATAAATAAAATTTAAATATAAATTTCATTTTATATATATGAAGAACATAAATCCTGCCAAAATTATTACAATTAATATAAATCTTAAATTCTATTCATATTCATCATGGCACTTTAATATTATAACATTTTACTTTATAAATGCTTTGTTGTATATATGTATTTAAGTGTTTAAAATTATTGTTTGATTACCTTTTATCAAATTATTTTTAATTGAATGTATTATATTCTTTATTAATATATTATTTATTTATATTATATTCTTTATTGTCATTTATATTATATTCTTTATTGTCATTTATATTATATTCTTTATTGTCATTTATATTATATTCTTTATTGTCATTTATATTATATTCTTTATTAATATTTGTGTTTTATTCAAAATTATAATTAATAAATTCTTTTCCTTTGTATAATTGATGTTAAAATATATCTTTCCAATCCATTCTTAAATTAGGGTCTTTCTATAATGCTTTTTATAAAAAGTCCTCGACAATATCAATTTTATTTTAAGCTATAATTCTTTGTCCAAACTAATATAAAAAATTAAAAATTATAATAAAAAACTTTTATTTAGCAAACGTCATAATTAAAAGGATGATAATCATATATCAATTCATGTAAAATTACACCTAATGACCATACATCACATTTATTATTATATTTTAATACATTATTATTATGAAATTGAACCTCAGGTGCCATAGTGCTGGGGGTTCCACATTTTATTGATTCCTATATTAAAAATGGATCTTATTTTACATAGTATACCTAAATGTTTTGCAAAACCAAAATCTCCAATTTTACATTCATTATTGTTTACTAATATATTTGCCAATTTTAAATCTCTGTGAATAATATTTCTTTTATGGAGCTCTTTCATTCCATTTAATAATTATTAAAAAAATAATAATTTTTAATTTATAGAATATTATCTTAACTAAATATCTTATAAAGATCCTTAATTACAGTATTCCAATATTATATAGCAGCTAATTATAAAAATTTAGAATTTTATATTTAAAATAAAAATTCTTATCAGATTGTAATAAAATATAAATTATAAAACCATTTAATAAAATTGATTTTTAATTTTTAAACTTTAAAAAAAATATAATAAAATTTAAACAAATTTTCAATAAAAATAAATAATTTATATAAAATTATTGAAAATTTCTTAAATTTTTTATATTTATATTATATTTTTTTTAAAATTTAGAAATTAAAAATCAATTTTATTAAATAGATTATAAATTTACTATTGTTGATTTTGATCTAAAAATGCGTCATAAATTTTTACAACATTTTTACATTTGATGTCTTTCATAATTTAAATTTCTAGTTCAACATTTTTAAAATTTGTATTTTTCATGCTTATTTTTTTGATTGCGTAACTCTTTCCTTTCAATTTATCAGATTGTCCTTTATAAACTGTACTGAAACTGCCTTTCCCTAATATACAATTTTTATAAATTATATAGTCTCCTATATTTTGAATATTTTCTGTTTGACCGAATATATTATCTTATTAGTATTATTGTTAATAATATTAATTTTATTATTACTAATATTGTAAATTTTATTGATTTTATAAAAATTTTTTTTGTTATAATTGTTGTTTATCATTTTATTAATATCTTTATAAAATTTCTTATTATTTTTGTTAAAATATTTTTGTTTATCCATTAAAATTATTATAATTTTATAAATTAAATTTAATTTCATTTTATTTTTCTAATTGTTATTAATATTAATTGTAACATATCTCATTTTTTTAAATAGTTTCAAATTCTTCATTAAGTTAGTTATAAGGGTTAAATTTTGCCGTTTTAAGTATTTATGGTTATAATATTTTATTTTCAGATTATAAATTTTCAGATATTTAACAGTAATTATTTTCACGATTTCTTTTTTATTGAATAAGATCATTTACAATATTTTATCTTACTTCTTTTTGTTTTATCTCACAATAATTTTTCAAATTTTTTTTAGGCTTGGCTTACATCCAATAAATATAATTTTACCGAATTATTATGAATTTTTAGATTAAAATTATTAAATTTGTAAATAAGCCTTTAATAATATTCTAATTATTAAATCAAAAAAATGGACAATTATTAGAGGAAAAAAAATTTCAACTTATAGAAAAAATCTATGTAATAGTTTGAGAATTTTGATTATTTGCTAAAAATCATAAATATATAAAAAAGATCTTTTTGCAAAATATTATTCACAATTTTAAAAAATTGATTAAATTTTTTCAATTTAAGTAGGAATTCTTTTAAGATTTTATCTAAGACAAAATGTTAAATTTCAACTTTAGTTTTTTTTTTGTTTAAGTTTCACCTATTTCATTATTGCTAGATTAATTTGAAACATTGCTAAGTATAATTAAAAAAACCTAGAATATTCAAATATTTTGATTTAGCTCATAATTGATTTTAATTTATCCATTAGTTATAATTTTTTATTTTTCTATATTTATTATTATAATTATAGTTTTTAATTCATTTCTTCAACAAAAATTTGATGCTAATTTTATAAATTTTATAAAGTTTCATTTAATTTATCATTTTAGTCCTAAATTTATTGTTTATTATCATTCATATCATTCAATTAATTTTAAAAATTCTAGAATTTAGAATTTTCTTATAAAAAAATAAATTACTTTGATATTTTGGAGTAAAACTATGTTATGCTGTTTTCGAAAAATTATAACATTAATTACAATTTTTGACATAATTTTAAATATAATTTTAAACATTAATCTATTTGTGTTCTTTGTTTTTACTGTTTAAAAATTCTTTAAAATAATCTAAATTAATTTTTCCGAAATCTAAATAATCTTAACTTTTATTTTTTACATGTTATCTTTTAGATTGCTTTTAATTATTTAAATACATTTTTTTCACTAATAGTAGGGCTTAAACTTTAATTCAATTCTTCATTTTCGTCAATTTTATCGAATTATTATATTTATTTTATTTAGCTTTTTTTACCAAAATGTAAAAAACTCTCTTCTTTATTTTCACAAATAGGGTCTATCTCTTCAATTATTATGCATTTATAATTATACTATAAAGTTAATAAATTTTATAATTTTCTTAAATTTTTACATTATTATATATACTTTTTATTATTATTTTTCCTATATTTATAATATTCTCTCTGTTAAGTTATTTATTTTTTTTACGCTTTTGAAAAACTTACAGTTCACATTTTTTTAATTAGTAGTCGAAATTAGAGGATCTTATGGCTTACTTTTTAATGACTCAAAATCAAATTCAGAATTAGATTAGGTTCGTTTATGACCTTATTTAATATTTATTGATTTTGTATTTTATCTCTCCATTTTATTTACAAATTTAAAAAGCGATATTTTAATTTATCTTCTAAATTAACGTTTAATTATTAAAAAATAAATTTATAAAAATGGATTTATAAAAATTTAATTTATAAAAATTTAATTTGTAAAATATTTTACATGTTATTAATTTTTATTATTATCGTTAAATTTAAGCAGAAATAATCGTGATTTTAAAAGTTTTAAGATTATATATTCTTAAAATTTTTATTTTTGTAAATTTAATTAAAAGGTCTATAGGTTCTTTTGTAGTAATAAAAAAATTAAAAAAATAAAATTTGTATTCTAATAATTGATTTGGTAATTTTTTAGAAACATAAATAATATTAAAATATTTTTAAATTTTAAAAATATATTTTAATTGCGCAAAAAATGTAAAAAGATTAAGACGAATGCTATTAATAAAAACGTGTAAAATCAAAACAAATAAAATACATAGATTCAAGTGATGATGAATAGTCTATAATAGAAAAAAAGCAAAATGAAAAAACTATAGAATAAAAATATTAGAAATTAACATAATATGAGCATATTTTGAAAAGACCAGATTCATATATAGGGTCAATTGAAACAACCTAATAGCTATTATGGGTAATTTTACATATAAAAAGATATATGATAAAGAATCAAATAAATTCTAGTAAAAAGAAATTAATTTTGTTCCTGGTTTATATAAAATATTTGATGAAATTTTAGTCAATGCGGCTGATAATTATCAAAAAGATAAATCTATGAATTAAATTAAAAGTTATTTATTTTTTATTATAGTTAACATCAATCAAATAAAGGGATAAATCTCTATTTGGAATAATGGCTAAGGAATTCCTATATAATTACACAAGAAATATAATATATTTGTTCCTGAATTACTTTTTGGACATTTATTAACTGGAAGTAATTACGATGATGAAGAAAAAAGAGTTACAGGAGGAAGAAACGGATATGGAGCAAAAATTACTAATATATTTTCAAATAAATTCTAAGTCGAAACTACCAATTTTAAAAAAGCACAATTATTTTAATTAAATTGGAAAAATAACATGAGTATAAAAGAAGATCATACTATCAAAGAATTTAAAGTTTTTATTTATAAAATAGTTATAAAATTAAACACATTTAACAAATTTAACATATTTTATATAATTAAATATATTTTATAAAATTTAACAAATATTAAAATTTAATATATTTTAATGAATTTATAAAGGGAAAATCAGATTATACATAGGTAAAATTTGAGCCTGATTTAAAAAGATTTGGTATAGATAAATTATCAGATGACATAATGTCTTTATTTTAAAAAAGAGCTTATGATATATGTAATATAATAGGATACAAAGTAAAAGTATATTTTAATGATAAATTGATTCCAATATAAAAGTATAAATTTTTATAAATATTAGTTTCTAAGAATATGCATCATATTATTCTGATAATGTTGATAATTTGATATTTGACAATAATTCTAATAATAAAAGATGGGATATCATATTAACTCAATCTAATTTAGG
>Ga0228633_1000521_pt1 | contig 10834 bp, 7 predicted proteins | sample 41DmetaG_FD_182703 | JGI IMG/M metagenome (GOLD analysis project Ga0228633, IMG submission 182703) | Seawater microbial communities from Monterey Bay, California, United States - 41D | ecosystem: Environmental > Aquatic > Marine > Coastal | place: USA: California | collected 2016-11-13
ATTTATATAAAAGGTATCGCATTGAGTAGTGAGTTCAAAAAGTATCTTTTCTAAATCCTGTAACCAATAAACAGTTTGAATACCGGAGGTTTTGTAGGCCGCATCTTTGGTTAGTTTCTCTCCTTCCCAAACAGCAATATGCTCACTTGTCTCTTTTAAAAATAAGATTTCACGGTGTTTTTCTTTTGGGCAATCTGGAAATAATACTAATATACTTTCTTCTTGATCTACTCCACTTAAGTAAAAAATATCCCGGTGCTGATCAAAAGGCATTGTGCTATCTGCACTAATTGGATAAATATCATTAGAGTTAAATACAGCAAGACTATTGGGCTTCATTTTAGCCGAAAAGTTTTTTCTATTATCGATGAAAAGGTTAGAATCTATTGGGTGGTATTTCATTGTGTGCTAATTTGATTCACAAATGTAGCCAATAAAAAGCAAAAAAAAGATGCACTATTTGCGTCTATTTCTTGAGTTTCTTCTCCGACCTCCTTCAGAGTTAGATGATCTAGTATCTCTTGGTGTATGATTTTTACGATGTGGTTTTTTTGAAGTAGATTTTTTAAATGATCCCTTACTTTGAGAAGCAGCTCTTTTTGGTGGAGCATTGTCTGTTGGTTCGTAGCCTTCTATAATCTCAGTAGCTAATTTTTTCCCTAGTAATTTTTCTATTTCTCTTTGATATTCTGTCTCTTCACTACAGACTAAAGATATTGCTTCACCACTTGCGCCAGCTCTTCCTGTTCTACCTATTCTGTGAACATAGTCTTCAGGAATATTAGGTAATTCAAAATTAATAACATGAGGTAATAATGGAATATCTAAACCTCGAGCAGCAATATCTGTAGCTACTAATACCCGAATATCATTGGTTTTAAAATTTGACAATGCTTTAGTTCTAGCCCCTTGACTCTTATTTCCATGAATAGCAGCTGCAGAAACTCCTGATTGAAGTAGTTTTTTAGTTAACTTATTAGCACCGTGTTTGGTTCTCATAAAAATTAACACTTGATTCCAGTTTCCGTCTTTTATGAGATTGGTAACAATACTTGTTTTATCCTTCTTATTAACCCGATACGCTTTTTGACTCACCATTTCTGCAGTTGAGTTTTCTGGCTCAGCTTCAACCATCACAGGGTTTCTTAAAATAGTTTGAGCTAGTTGTTTAATCTCTTTAGAAAAGGTAGCTGAGAATAGTAGATTTTGCCTTTTTGTGGGCATATAACTAATAATCTTATTGATATCTCTTACAAACCCCATGTCTAACATTCGGTCCGCTTCATCTAAAATTAAAACATCTATACGTTTGAAAGACACTGCTTTTTGATTGTGCAAGTCTAATAATCTACCTGGGGTTGCCACGAGAATATCTACACCTCTTCTTAACGTAGCTATTTGAGAGGCAGCTTTTACACCGCCAAAAACCACAGTTGAATGAATATTTAAATAAGAGCTATATTCTCTTATATTATCATATACCTGAGCGGCTAATTCTCTTGTTGGAGTTAAAACTAAGGCTCTTAAAGGCCTGTATTTAGGGTGTTTTGTTTCTGATAAGTATTGAAGAACAGGGAGTGTAAAACCAGCTGTTTTCCCAGTACCTGTTTGGGCAGAAGCAAGTACGTCTTTCCCTGCCAATATGTGAGGAATTGCTTTTTCTTGTATGGGTGAAGGGGTTGTGTATCCTTTTTCTCTAACAGCTCTTAAAAGAGCATCTTTCAATCCTAAATCTTTAAACGACATCGATAAATTTTAAGAAAAAACATTATTGTTTTTTCTGTACATTGATGCAAATGTACACCGATTAATTGTAAGCATAATTTTAGCACTTTCTGTCATTAGGTAGAATATTTTATGTGTTCTTAAAAGACACACATTAAATTATTCGTTATTTTTGAAAAAGTCTATTCTTTATAATTAAAAACCCATGTATTATGAAATCTATTATTAGAGTTTTTTTTCTATTAATTACCATATGTTCTTCAGCTCAACAATCTGCTACAGATTCACAAGTTGTAAAAAAATCTCTTCAAGAAAAGCAGACTCTTGAAAACACATCGATTATTAAAAACATTTCGTTTAGTAATATTGGGCCAACAGTTATGAGTGGTCGAGTTGCAGATATTGATGTAAACCCTAATGATCCAACAGAGTTTTACGTAGGGTACGCATCTGGAGGTTTGTGGTACACGAAAAACAACGGAACTTCTTTTAAACCAGTCTTAGATAACAGTCCTACCCAAAATATTGGAGATATCGCTGTAGACTGGAAGAAGGGAACTATTTGGGTTGGAACAGGTGAAAAAAACTCATCGCGTTCATCCTATGCAGGAATAGGGATGTTAAAATCTGATAACCAAGGGTTAACATGGGAGCACGTTGGTTTACCAGATTCACATCATGTGAGTAGAATTATAATAAATGCAAATAATCCTGAAGAAGTAGTTGTAGGAGTGATAGGGCATTTGTACTCACCAAACGAAGAACGAGGAATTTTTAAAACAATAGACGGTGGAAAAACGTGGAGAAAAACATTATTTATTAATAGCAGCACTGGAATTATTGATGTGGTAGTTGCTCCAAAAAACCCAAATGTATTGTATGCAGCTTCATGGGAAAGAGAACGGAAAGCTTGGAATTTTGATGGAGATGGAAATAATTCTGCAATCTATAAAAGTACAGATGCTGGAGATACTTGGAAAAATATTTCTATCAATAATGGATTTAGAAACGGAGATGGTGTGGGAAGGATAGGGCTTTCGATTTATGACGAAAATACCGTATATGCTATTCACGACAGTCAGTTTAGAAGAAAGTCTGAAAAGAAGGAAAAAAAATCTTCGAATGGGTTAACAAAAGAAGATTTTAAGAAGATGTCTACAGAAGAATTCTTAGCATTAACAGATAAAAACTTAAATAATTACTTGAGAGCAAATCGTTTTCAACAAAAATATACGTCAAAAACTGTTAAAAAGATGGTTTCTCAAGGAACTGTGAAACCAATAGACTTAGCGAAGTTCTTAGAGGACGCAAATTCTATGTTATTTGACACTCCAGTAGAAGGGGCTGAGGTTTTTATAACAACAAACGGAGGAAAGAAATGGAGTAAAACACATAATAATCAAATAGACGGATTGTATTATTCTTATGGATATTATTTTGGGGAAATTCGCGTAGATCCTCAAGATAAAAATACGATATACGTTTTAGGAGTTCCTATTTTAAGATCTAAAGATGGAGGAAAAACATTTACTTCTATTGGTAAAGAAAATGTACATTCAGATCATCAAGCACTTTGGATAAATCCAACAAGAAAAGGTCATTTAGTAGAAGGAAATGACGGAGGTTTAAATATTTCTTACGATGATGGTGCACATTGGATTAAATTAAACTCACCATCTGTAGGGCAGTTTTATGCTATTTATGCAGACAATCAAAAACCATATAATGTTTACGGTGGTTTACAAGACAATGGAGTCTGGACAGCATCTCACAATGCTAAAATGAACAACAGATGGCTTCAAACAGGCCATAATCCATATACATCGATTATGGGGGGTGACGGTATGCAAGTTCAAGTAGATGACAGAAATCCTTCGATTGTGTATACGGGTTCTCAATTTGGAAACTATTTTAGATTGGATAGAGACCAAGGAGAAAGAACCTATATTCAACCTAAACATACGTTAGGTGAAGCGCCTTATAGGTTTAATTGGCAAACTCCAATTCTTTTATCAAAACATAATCAAGATATTTTATATTTAGGAAGTAATAAATTCCACAGAAGTTTAGACAAAGGTGACACTTGGGAAGCTATTTCCAATGATTTAACTACAGGTGGGAAAAAAGGAAATGTTGCTTATGGAACACTTACTACCATATCTGAATCTCCATTTCAATTTGGTTTATTATATACGGGTTCAGATGACGGCTACGTTCATGTGTCCAAAAATGCTGGTGGATCTTGGGAGCGTATTTCAAACTCTTTTCCAAAAGATTTGTGGGTAAGTAGGGTTATTGCTTCAGAGCATAAAAAAGAAAGAGTATACGTTACATTAAACGGATATAGATCGGATGATTTTACAGTGTATGTCTATAGATCTGATGACTATGGGAAAACTTGGGAGAATATTTCTAACAATATTCCAACATCACCTGTAAACGTAATTCGTGAAGATTCTGAAAATCCAAATTTATTATACGTTGGAACAGATAATGGAGCTTATGCTTCTTCTAATCAAGGTAAAGACTGGTCTTCTTTTCAAAAAGGTTTGCCTAGTGTAGCCATTCATGATTTAGTTATTCAGCCTTCAGCTAAGCATTTAATTTTAGGAACACATGGAAGGAGTTTATATAAAGCATCTATTGCTCCACTTCAATTGATGACCTCAGAGGTTATAGCAAAAGAAGCTCATATTTTTCCAATTTCAACCATTAAAAAAAGTAGAACATGGGGGAATTCATGGGGGAGGTGGTCAAAGCCATTTATTCCAAAAATTTCAATTCTATATTATTTAGATAGTTCAAAAAAAGTAACAATAAACATATTTAAAGATGAGTTACTTGTAGCTTTAATAGTTAAAGACTCAGACAAAGGTTTTAATGAGGTTAATTTTGATGTTTCTTTTTCTGAAAAAGGAAGAAAAACCTATTTAAAAAAGTTCAAAGAACAGTCATTAAAAGCTGCGAAAAATGGCATATATTTCTTGCCAAAAGGAGTTTATACAGTTAAAATAGAATCGTCTACTGAAGTTTTTGAAATACAGTAGACGATTACGTTATTTTCTTGTTTAAAATTTATACCCAATACCCCCATAAATTCCAATTGTGTAAGGAGCTGTTTTGTTATTATAGTTCTCATAGGTATTGTAATGTTTTTTGAACATAACAGCTGAATTAAAGAACAAGCGTTTTGATAAGTGATATTCAAAATCTAGTCCTAGGTTTATGCTGACACTTGTATTAAGTATATTATTTGTCTGACCAACATTTCTCAAAAATAAATCTGTTTTTGCTTCAATTTCGTTTTTATTTAAATATAAAAAACTAAAACCGCCAATAAAATTGGAGTTTATTTTTGACTTTCTAAACATTTCATATTTTATTTCAAAAGGCATTTCCATGTATACAATAGTTTGAATAAGACTTGCATTTGTAGAGATTGTGGAACCAGGGATATTAGAGGTTGAAAACTGAACATCAACTCCAGGATTATACACAATATTACTAGGATCGTAATTTGTTATTGCATTATTAAGAAACAAACCTTTAGTGATAAAACGAATCTCTTTTGAGAAAATCCCAGTCTGAACAGAAACTCTCTCAGATGCTCTGAAAACAAGATTAAAACCATAGAAATTCGAAACTAACCCAGCGGTAGTCTTTTCATTAAAACTTTCACCTAATGTTGAGGTATTTTTTGAAAATCTACCTGTATTTAATATACCATATACAGGAATAATATTCCACTGTCTGCCTTTAACTTTTTTAGAATTCTCTGAATCAATAGAATCTTTTTTTAATGAGTTCTTTTTGTTTGCTTCTGTTAGTAATCTTCTCCTTTCTTTATCAAAATCTTTTTTCAAATGATGCACCAAACTATCAAGATTATTTACTAGTGAATCAATTTTTCTTACTTGTTTTTCAATAACCGTATCCATAACCTTTTTTTCAAAAAAAGAAGCTTTTTCAGAGGATTTATTATTTTGATCAGATAATGATGCGAAAGATTTTTTAGAGTAATTTCTTTTGTATTTTTTTGGAAAACTCGCTGCAGGTGAATCAGATTTCTTTGTTGTGAGGGGTAATACTTTTTCGGGGATTTTCTCTTGAGGTAAAGAAATGAGTTCTTCTTGAGAAGTTGCTTTCTGAATTTTAATTGTAGGGCTTCTTTCTGTTTCCGAAAATAAAAATAGATAACCTGTTAAGCTTATTAAACCCACCCCAAAAAACATATATAAAAATCGTAAGATTAGCTTTCTTTTTAGTTCAGCTTCAATAGCAAACCATATTTCTTTTGGGGCAGTGGGTTTAGAACCATTTATTGTATTACGAAACAAATTGTCTATGTTTATTTTCATAACTATTAATTTTTGAATTATTAATTTTATTTTGAAGTAATTTTCTTGCTCTAAACAAATTTGACTTTGATGTTCCTGTAGAAATATTCAGCACCTCTGAAATTTCTTGATGTGAATAACCATCCAATACATACAGATTAAAAACAAGTTGGTATTTTGGGGGTAACTCATTAATTAAAGAAAGAAGAAAAGAAAGAGAGATATTTTTTTCATCTACGTCTACTGTTATCTCCTCTTCAGTTAATTGATTTTCTTCAATCTTATCAAATTTTAAAATAGATTTTTTCCTAAATTTTTGTAAAGCAACATTAATTGTAACCCTTTTCGCCCACCCCTCGAAAGAACCTTTATGCTTAAATTTTTTAATGTCTTTAAAAATCATTATGAAACTGTCTTGAAGCGTATCTTGTGCATCTTGATACGTTCTAGAATATTTTAAACACACTATAAATAATTTATCAGCAAATAAGCTGTAAATTTTTGCTTGCGCACTTAAGTTTTGTTTGCAACACTTTTTTATGAGAACTTCTAACTCTATAACTATTTAATTTTTAGGTTGTAAAATTATTATCAATAACGGTTAATAAATTAAGAAGTTCTCTTTAAAAAACATAATCATTCTTTTTCATAAATTTTTTAATTCGATTTTAATCTTTCAGTAGATTTGCAGATAATATTGACCACTTAGATTGAGGTAATCCTGCACCTACCTTATGTCCAAATAGTATAATAATTTTGTCATCTTTTACAATCATTTGGTGAATGGCTTTTGTTCCTCCCTCACTGTCTAGGTTGGTTTCAATTTCTTCAAATGTATTGGTATTAGTGTTAAACACTCCTACAAAAGATATTTTTTCACCGCTATATAATCCTTTATGTCCTGCGACAAGAATCATTTCCTCGTATTTATGTACAAAAGTAACATCTGCTTTTACCGTCATACTAAATTCTTCATAACCTTGAGGGTTATTTAACGGGTAGATGTATATTTTATTTGTTGCTTCCCAGTCTTCGTACAAAGCACCTCCAAATACATGTAATTTCTCATTAACTACCGCTCCACTGGCACCTATCATAGTTTCGGGAGTATTAATAAACTCCTCAAATTGATTCCCTGTAATATTACCTTTTAGTTTTCTAATTTTTTTGTTTTCTGAAGTTGTTCCGTCAACACGATACCCTCCTATAATGTAGGTTTCATTATTATGTGTAGCTATTCCAAATTTACTAAGAGTAAAATTATTTCCATAGGATTTTTCACCTGCGTATTCAAAGTTTGAATCATAAAACTTTATTTCAGTTCCACCAATAGATACTAATGTGTCGTTAATAATTGTTAATTGTTTGGTTATGAAGCCACCTGGAGTCACGTTTCTTCGAGTTAATTGGTAAGAATCTAAGTTCAATTTAAAAGCTTCTTCTTCGGTGGTGGTTCCTGAAGGTTCATTTTCTCTACAGGTAATAAATAAACTATTGTTATTTGATGAGTATGTCATCCCAATATGAGGGCCGCCTAAAAGGTTATCCTCAAAAGAATAGACTTCTTGGAATAAAAGACTAGATACTAACACGAGCTCTTCTTCAGGTTCTGATATAGGTTCCGAAATTAGATCTTCGTTGTTAGACTCACAATTAAAAAGTAAAATTGTGGTTGCAAAAAGTAAAAAAAGATTATTTATATTTTTCATATTCATAGGGTTTTTATGTTATTATAACCTTAAGGTGAACAAGTTTTTAAAAGGTTGCGTTAGCGTTTAAAAAAATTAAAATACTAGTATGCAGAGGTTCCTAGAGAGTTAATTATAATCATTCTAAATACCTACTAAAATACTTTTTGTGGTTTGGTCAGAAAACGATTGCGTTGTACCTTTGCGTTCATAATAAAATGAACCATATAATGAGTGGAATCTTAAGTTCTTCAATAGGTAGAAAGTTTGCTATGGCAATTTCAGCACTCTTTCTAATGATATTTCTTCTACAACACTTTGCTATTAATATTCTTTCTGTATTTAGTCCAGACACTTTTAATGAAGTGTCTCACTTTATGGGTACTTTTTGGGTAATACAATATGCATTACAACCGGTATTAATTTTCGGTGTTGTTTTTCATTTTGTAATGGGTTTTGTGTTGGAAATTAAAAACACAAAAGCACGTCAAATAAAATATGCAGTAAATAATGGAGGAGCAAATTCTTCTTGGATGAGTAGAAATATGATTTGGAGCGGATTAGCAATTCTAGCATTTGTAGTGCTACACTTTATAGATTTTTGGATTCCAGAAATTAATATAAAATACATACAAGGAGACATGAGTGGGATGCACAATGGTGAGTTTAGATATTTTCATGAGTTAGTTGAAAAATTTCATAATCCACTTCGTGTTGGCGCATACTGTTTAGCATTTGTTTTTTTAGCACTCCATTTGTTACATGGTTTTGAGTCAGCATTTCAATCAGTAGGCGCAAATAATAAATACACAAAAGGATTGAAAAACTTTTCAAAAATATATGCTATAGGGATTCCTGCAGGCTTTATTTTTATTGCATTGTTTCATCATTTAAATCAAATTTTATAGGATGGCATTAGATTCAAAAATACCTCAAGGACCACTTGCAGACAAGTGGACAAAACATAAAAACGACATTAACTTAGTTAATCCAGCAAATAAACGTTTAATAGATGTTATTGTTGTTGGAACTGGTTTAGCCGGAGGTTCTGCAGCAGCAACGTTAGCTGAATTAGGCTATAATGTAAAAGCATTTTGCTTTCAAGATTCTCCAAGAAGAGCACATTCTATTGCAGCACAAGGAGGAATAAATGCAGCTAAAAATTACCAGGGAGATGGAGATTCAACCTACAGATTGTTTTACGATACAGTTAAAGGAGGAGATTATCGTTCTCGTGAAGCCAACGTATATCGTTTAGCAGAGGTTTCTGCAAATATTATAGATCAGTGTGTAGCACAAGGAGTTCCTTTTGCTCGTGATTATGGAGGATTATTAGACAACAGATCATTTGGAGGTGTATTGGTTTCAAGAACATTTTATGCCAAAGGTCAAACAGGGCAACAATTATTGTTAGGAGCTTATTCTGCGATGAATCGTCAAATTGGTCGTGGAAAAATAAAAATGTACAACAGGCATGAAATGCTAGATGTTGTGATTGTAGATGGAAAAGCTAGAGGAATTATAGCTCGTAATTTAGTAACAGGTGAAATAGAAAGACATTCAGCTCATGCAGTAGTTTTAGGAACAGGAGGGTATGGAAACGTATTCTTTTTGTCTACAAATGCTATGGGGTCTAATGTAACAGCAGCTTGGAGAGCTCACAAAAGAGGAGCGTATTTTGCAAATCCTTGTTATACACAAATTCACCCAACCTGTATTCCTGTTTCAGGAGATCATCAATCTAAGTTAACATTGATGTCAGAATCGTTAAGAAACGATGGTAGAATATGGGTACCAAAACATAAAAAAGATGTTGAGGCTATTAGATCCGGTAAATTAAAGCCGACCCAGTTAGCAGAAGAAGATAGAGATTATTACTTAGAAAGAAGATACCCTGCTTTCGGTAATTTGGTTCCTCGTGATGTTGCCTCAAGAGCGGCTAAAGAACGTTGCGATGCTGGTTTTGGAGTGAATGCTACAGGTGAAGCAGTATACTTAGATTTTGCAGCAGCTATTATTAGGTATGGAAAAGAAAAGGCGCATGTAAAAGGATTGAATGAAAATGATGATTCTCTTCTGAAAGAACTTGGAAAAGAAGTCGTGAAAGCCAAGTATGGAAACTTATTTCAAATGTATGAAAAAATTGTAGATGAGAATCCATATGAAACACCTATGATGATTTTCCCGGCGGTACATTATACCATGGGTGGCATCTGGGTAGATTATAATCTGCAAACCACCATTCCTGGATTGTACGCAATTGGAGAAGCGAATTTTTCTGATCACGGATCAAATAGGTTGGGTGCTTCTGCATTAATGCAAGGATTAGCTGATGGTTATTTTGTGTTGCCTTACACCATAGGGGACTATTTATCTAAAGATATTAGAACCGGAGCTATTTCTACTGATTCACCAGAGTTTGAAGAAGCAGAGAAAAATGCTGTAGAAAATATTAATCATTTAATTAATAATAAAGGGACTAAGTCTGTAGATTCTTTTCATAGAAGACTTGGAAAAATTATGTGGAATAAGTGTGGGATGTCTCGTAATGAAAAAGAATTAAAAGAAGCTATTGAGGAGATTTCTGCTTTACGAAAAGAGTTTTATGAAGATGTTTTAGTGCCAGGAACAGCAGATGAGTTTAATGAGCAATTAGCAAAAGCCGGGCGCGTAGCAGACTTCTTAGAATTAGGTGAATTATTTGCAAAAGACGCCTTACTAAGAGAAGAATCTGCAGGAGGTCATTTTAGAGAAGAACATCAAACACCAGAAGGAGAGGCAAAAAGACGAAAAGAATTTCAATTTGTTTCTGCTTGGGAATATAAAGGAGAGCCAAAAGATGCATTATTGCATAAAGAACCATTGGTTTATGAGAATATTGAAGTGAAAGAAAGATCATATAAATAATTTAGGAGACATGAACTTAACGTTAAAAATTTGGCGTCAAAAAAACGCAAACGACAAAGGAAAGATGGTAGATTATCAGATTTCTGATGTGTCTCCAGATATGTCTTTCTTGGAGATGTTAGATGTGTTAAACAATCAATTAATAGAGAAAGGAGATTCTCCTGTTGCTTTTGATCA
>Ga0228633_1000523_pt1 | contig 10824 bp, 5 predicted proteins | sample 41DmetaG_FD_182703 | JGI IMG/M metagenome (GOLD analysis project Ga0228633, IMG submission 182703) | Seawater microbial communities from Monterey Bay, California, United States - 41D | ecosystem: Environmental > Aquatic > Marine > Coastal | place: USA: California | collected 2016-11-13
ATGCTGATCTATATTTACTATAAGTATATTAAGTGCCTTAATTAATACATAGACTTTAAGCATTTAAATTTAAATCATTATATTTAGAATATTATGATGACATAAAATCTAAAATTGACAATAATATTGCTGTTTTCACAGATTTATAGGATAACAAATTATTGACTCATATGTTTGCTTAATAATTAGCTGTATTTTATATATATATAAGATATCTAATTTCCTAAATGGCGATAATAAATTAGGAGGCGCATATGGATTTAAATTAAGTTGCTTAGATAAATTCACGGATATGAGAATGGCACAATCAAAATAAAATATACTAGCATATATAATTTAAATTAGCGAAAATGATTATACAACAGTATTTTTTATAAATTTAGGACTTTTAATAAATAACTCTTTAAAGTTTAGAATAATCTGTAAAAGTTGCAAATGGACAATTAGAATTAGATTTTGCTTAAATAAAGAAATTCTCTATGTCAATAGAAAAAGCCATAGCATCATGTTTAAATGATGATAAAGATAAAGTTAAAGATGCTTTAACTTCATTTTTTGTCGATGTTAAAGAAAAAATTGGAATATTGGGTATTTATTTTAATATTAGATTAAAAAATGGTAATATTAAGAAGTTCTTATGAAAAATGTTGTTAATATTTCAATGAAAGTGTAAAAAATCCATCTGACGATTTTTCTAAATAATTTTTGAAATACTTCTAATAAATAAAATAAAATTATGATATAATGATTCAAAAACGAATCTAAGAGAGAATTAAAAAAGAATAGGCAGCTTTAAAGGCAAAAAAAGAAGAGGAAAGAAAATAAAGACTTTTAGCTAAAAAATTAGAAACTCAATCTTTGATAGATAATAACGATGTAAATTATTATAAATTTTTTTATAAGAGTAAATTGATATTTATAAATAAAATTTTAAAAGGATGAAAATGCAAGCATGATGAGTGTTGGTAATACATCTTCAATAAGTTTTCATTAAAAATCAACCTTCAATATTGATCCAACAAATCTTAAATAACTAATTCTTCAAAGAGCTTTCTTAAATTAAAGTAAATAACTAAATATTTTAAGCTTAAGATTGATATAAATAACTAAATTAAATATTATATATCAATTATTTTAATTCTAAATTTATTTTTGTTAATTCTTAAGTTTTAAGTCTTCATTTTTATGCATCATTTTTATTTTACTAAAAATATCTTAAAAGCTCAATTGATCTGTTCTAAAAATTTAACTTATATAACCTTATAAAATCATTATACTAATCGTTTATATTCCCATTCATATTCATAACAAATTAAAGGGCTTTACTCATAATTTAAGTTATTTCATGAAAATCTCGTCCAATTGCAATCAAAGATAAAACACCAGTTTATAAGCAATCTAATAAAAAAAATGTAGCTCCAGATTTTTTATCAATATCATAATAAACATGTTCAATTCTACACATGTGAAAAAATGTATTATAATGAATTTTAGTTAATCCAGGATGATATAAAAATGGCGCATAGAAAAATTATCTTTCATTTTGATATTCGTAAGTAGTTGTATTATTTTCTAACGAAATAGTATAATTATTTTATTTAGAGTCAAATTAACCATTAACAATGAAATCAAAATAAAAAAAAGCACTAGAATAGATGTTTAAAAAACAGTCTAAACCTATAGCCCAAAATAATTATTAATCATTTTAATCAGGAAATGCGATAAAGTCTACAGTTATGAACCCAAAAATATTCTATTTATATAATGCTTTTCCTAAAATTTAAGAGATTGTTTATGCATTAAAATTTTTTAAAGAATTTTATGGGTATGTGCATCCAAATGTCACATAGTTATTTACCATATTTTTATCGTAACTACCAAGTAACTATATTGTACTATCTGGCTCCACATAAAAAAATACTGAAAATGGCTTTATTTAACTCTATACACAGTCAGGTATTGCTTCGATTACTCCACCTTTTTTTATAAAGTTTTTCTATTTTTAAATATTATTTACGATATATTAATCATAATTTTTATATAATGATTTTTATGCGATTTACAATTTTAATGGTAATTTTTCTATTAATAATTTTTTTATTATGAATTATAAATCTTATTTTATCTAATTTTCTCTTATATGCTTTATTACTTTCATTTTTCCCACATTTAAACTTGCAATTCCTCTACCTTTTGAAATATTAATAATAAAAATATTAATTAACCATTAAATTCAGAATCTATTTTAAATATCCAATTATTAGTATTTATATTATTAGAAATAAGCAAACTCAAAGAATTCAAAAATTCCTCTTAATCATAGATTTCATATACTCCTAAAGGAATAGGAATATCTAAAGAACTTAATAAATTCATGCTTCCACTTTTAGTGCTTAAAATTTTAGCTTTTTAAGGTTCTCCACTCAAAATTGGTACATTTAACATATCAGATAATTTTATATCATCATTAGAAATAAAACCAGGAACTATATAAGCCTCTTTATTCTTTATAATTTTTTTTATTCTTTTAATAATTTTAGGTGAATAAATTGTCATTTGTGATAAAGAATAATGAGATGGAAAATCTTCAACATTTTATGGATGAAAAAAATATATTCTATCTTTAAAATTTTATATATTTCCTAATTACAGCACTTTTGAATAATATTATATTATATCTTATGATAACTCAAAAGGAGATATGTATATTATTTCTAACATGGGGTCTTATATTCTAAATAATCGTGTTATTTATGTGTTTTATTTTTATAGAAATTTCTCCATCGATAAACGTGTAATTTCTGATAAATTTAGAGAATTTATATGAATCTCAATTCTTCTTTAATATTTTATTTATGGCCATAGAAATTTAAAATTTTCTTATCTTTTTTAAAAATTTATATAAATTTCATTATTTTTCTTTTGTATATCATTTCTTATTTATTTCTAAAATATTTTCATTCTAAAAAAACTTTGAATAGTCTATATATACTTATATTAATACTTTAACATATTTTATAAGAGCTCTCAGTCTATAATATTTTTATCTTGAATTATATGATCTGTAAATTTTTTATATAAAAATAGCTGCAAGTTATTTTTTATTTTCAAACTAAAACATTAACTTGGCCATTTTTAATTTTTAAGCAATTTATTCACGATTAACAAGACACATTACACAATTATGTGGTGAAAGTGTGTTTTTATTTATATATTTTAATAATTTTTTACCATCCACATTAGCTGTGTTAATGTCATTTTTTAAACAGAAATTTTCTAGTTATTATATTAATTTTTCAATTTTTGCCCAATCTTTTATATGAATACGCTAATAAGATTTGAATTCTTCAGTTTCGATCAGAGTAATTCCTTTTCTTATTATAAATTCATGCAAAGAAAATTAATCTAATAATTGGTTATAATCCAATATTTGATTATCTATATCAGGCATATCTTTTGGCATTTTTTTTACTGACATTTTAGTATCATCAAAATCTATTTTTTAATTAAAATAATCATTTTAGAAAGGCTTTATTTTATGAATTTATTGTTTTTTTTATTTTGAAGTTTATACTTTTTATAACTATTAAAATGCACTTTAATCTAATTTAGTATTTGCATTAAATAAATCATCATTTAGTGTCAAAATTTATTTCTATTTATTGTATCTTTCATCTTAATTGTATATCCTTTTAATTATAAAAATTTTAGATTATTTTAAACAATTTCAAATTTTTTATAAAATTATAATACTTTAAAGGTTTCATTTCTAATGATAAATCAAGATTATTTTTTTTATTTTGTCGCTTATAAAGTTTTTCAAAAACTTTTGGAGGTTTCTCATCATTATCTTTTTTTTTATACATTTTTTTTCCTATCGGTTTCTATTTTTTTGGGTTAGAATTTATAAATATCTATTTGTTATCAATTCTTGGTAAATTTATCTCCTATTTAAGGTTTTATACACTATGAAATTATAGAGGATTTTTTTAAATAGTTTAATTATTATTATTCATAATACCATCTAGTATCGAATCAATTTTCTAATCAAAATTAGAATTGAATTTTTATATTTAGCTTTTAATATTATTATATAGGAATTCTGATTCATTTTATGGCTAATCTTGAAATGAAATATATTACTTGGATCTCTTAACTGATTAATATAATCAAGTTTTTATTCAAAAAAATTGATTTTTTCATTAGCATTTTTTATGACTTTATCAATTTAAACATTGCTCATCTTAAGTTATATTATAAAATTTTATTTAAATCATAAATATATTAATAAAATATATTTAAAAAAAGTTATGTATAATAATTTAAGGAAAGATTATTTAAAAATAATTTCATAAGTAAAAATTATTTATATAGGAAAAATCTTGTTTTGTTAAGGAATTAAAAACTCAATTTTAGAAGAATAATCTCCTTCTGTTTTAGGATATTTAGATATTAAAATTCTTAAAAAAGCTAATATTACTTAAGGCAAAGTCAAATTGTTTAATTTTTTATATACTAGCTTAATAAGTTTGAAATTAATAACAGTTGATAATAAAATTATGTTTTTAAATATGATTAATTGATCATACATTAAAATTATTGCCTAAATATCCTCGTATTTTGTCAAAAATGTAAGTCGATAAAAGAGGAATTAAATGTATAATGAATGGTGTAAATTTTATTCCCCCCATTAGTTAATACGGAGCAAACATAGAATATGTAAAAGAAGGAACCATAGGCATATATTATTATATTATTTATTTATAATACATGAATAAGAGAAATTATATACTATGGAGAATGGAATTAGAAAAATATCAATAGAAGATGTTTAATTTTATAGTAAGTTTTAAAAAACTAAAAATAAAGATATAAAAATTGAAAAATGGCATTTTCTTGATGACAGACTTTGTAATTTCAAATGGGTAAAAAAAATGATTATTTAATATAGTTTATAAATTTTATAAAAATTAACAAATAAAAGTACAAAATTCTTGAAATTTTTTAATTAATTTTATGTTTTAAATAAAAACCATTTTCGGTTGTTCACTTAAATATTTTATGGCATGATTTTATAATTATAATAAAATATTAATAAAAAAATAATATTAAAGTTGTATCTTAAAATTTATAAATTATAAATAATAAAATATGTCAAGTTTCTTTTATGAATATAATAATGAAGGTATAGATTATTTGATAAATTATACATTAATAGTCTTTATTATGATTTAGATATTTTTTAGTTGTATACTTGGAAAAGAAAGTTAAAATTTTTGCCAATCATAAAATAAGATAAAATAAGATATTAAATTAAAGAATTGTATAAAATTTGATAAATAACTAATAATTCCTTTTAAAAAAATGTCAATGACTGCTTTGTGTTTGATTTTGAATCTAACAAACATAATAGTTGCTCATAACATGATAAAAAAAATTGTACTTAATTTTTATAATAGCAACATGTAATATATTTATTAAATAATATTGGCATAATTTATATATATAAAAATGAATTTAAATTAGAGCTTTCTAGTTCTATATATTTACGATTTATCATTTATATATAATTTGTCTGTACTGCATATATAGATTTAATTGTAATGATTCCATTTTATGATAATTATCTTCTTGATTAATAAAATAAATAAAATTAAAAAGATAGATCATTTTAATATTATATGCAGGACATATATTTGGGAATAACATATTTGGTTTTTCTTCTGTTTACATGTAAATATATATAAAAATAGGTATTATTCATAAATTAAAAAAAAATGATTTTGAAAATGTATAAAATAATACAAATAAATCATTATTACTTTTGGGAGATTAATATAATTAGATAACAAGTTAATCTACATTTAACTATGATAAATAAGAATGGGGATCAAAAAAGTAAATTTATGTTTATTTTTAGATTAGATAGTTTTTCTTTTGAAAATATATAAGATTTAAAAATATTGGATCATTATAAAAAGTATTTAAATTTATTAAAAGAAATTTGATAAATTTAAATTTTTAATTTTAATTTACAAATGAAGAATAAACTTATAGAATTATTTTAAAATAAGCATAATTTAAAATAATATATTAAAAAGTAAAAATATATCATTAAAAGTTAATTTAAGAATTACCAAATGATGTTGTTCCATCATTGCCTCCTAAGAGAATAAGGTATTTAATTTTTTTTAGAGTGAAAATTAAAAAACAATTCATGAAAAAAAAGAAAGATATAGAAATATCTTAAATTTTATTCATGAAAGAAAATTGACTGATACATTACTTAAATAATATTTTATAGAATCAAAATGTGAATTAGAGTAATTAATATAAGATTGAAAATTATATTTGTTAAAATATTTATGAATATTCAATATCATTTAGGTTTATAAAATTTTGTTTATGTACCAAAAATTTACTATTTTTGTTTAAAAGGTCCTTAAGTTTAAGCTTTATTATCAATTAAATTTGGTAATTAAATACTTTATTTATTTATTTGAATAAATTAATTTTTTTTTTCTTATAAACCTTTAAAACTTTCATAAAAAGACTCTATTGTGTCAATCTAATTATTATCCTAATCTTGATTTTCTTTATAAAGCTATTTTAAATCTCCAAAACATATTGTTCTTAATTTATTTTATATTTTACGCTTTTACTAAATAGTATATAAACATAAATAAATACGCCATAGGCTAACTTATATTTTTCAAATTTTCATAATTCAAATGGCGTTCTAAAATTAAAATATCTTTTATTTTTTATATTTTTTATTTATTTAATTTCTAAAAATCTATATTTCTTATTTCTGACATTTAATAATTTTTTGCTAATTATACTCTTGTTGGAATGTCTTCAATTATCATTATCATTTAAAATATTTTATCAAACTATTTTTTTTAATATTTTTTTAATTTAAAATAGATATTAATTTAAAATAGATATTATTTAAAAATAGTTATTATTTTTTATTAATATAAAATAATTTACTAAAAAATTCCTATCATACTAAGCTTAAAATTAAATCTTTTAAAAATCTTGTTATTTTAATAATTGAATATTTTCTTCCATTTTTTGTATGTAATTTTTAAGAAAATTTTCTAAAAATATAATGTATAAACCTTATTTTTTTATTTATTTTTTTTATTAAATTTCTTATGATTATGGTCCATTGTAGTAATTTTTAATTTCAGATTAAACTCTATTTGGTTTGTAATTTTTAACGCTCTTAATATACAAAAATTTGAAATAAAATAAAAACATAATTAAGTTAAAGTTTAAAAGGTAGTTGTAAGGTCATTTTTGTTAGAATGATTTAAGATTGTTGTTATTAAGTCTCTTTTTGCGAATTTTACTCTACATTTTGAGGTCCAAAACACAATTAATATACTTTAGATAATAAAGTCTTAATAAAATAAAAAAACTTTAGATTTATTAACTATCATTTAGAAAATAGTTTAATCTATATTCAATAAACTATTAAACTATTAAATAGCAATTAAAAATATTACATTTTGTATTGCTATTATAAATATAATTATACCGTATTTTTTGCTTAAATTTAGTAATTTTTATCCGCAACCATCTAATGTTGGATCGTCATGGAACCCTTATTTTATCTAATTATTATTTTATTCTAACATTTAATTCCAAATAGTTTTCTATATCATCATTCACTCTATATGAATAACTAAATCTATTATATTATTTGTATTAATCTAAATTTTTTATATAATTAATGAACTATTATATTTTTTCTTTTTTTTTATAAAATAACCTTCTGAAGATATCGGTGAACAAACAAATTAAAATTTACCATATTTGTTTAACACTTAATCACCTTATATTATTGTGTATTGCTCTTACTCTTTTGCTTAACTATTATCTTACATTATTTATATTAATTTTTTAATTATTATACTATTTTTAAAAGATTTTTCATTTAACAAAATAACCGAAAATTTTAAGCTTTTAATTAAAAAAATTTTAAATTTTATTAAAAAATATTATATAATCCAAAATGTATTCAAAAAAATCTATTTTTTTATAATATATAAAAATTTTTAATAAAAAATAAAATAATAAATTTTTATCAATAATATGATATAAATCATATTTATCAAAAATTTAGCCTTTTATGGGTTAATTCTTGATCAATCATTTAATTCTTTTTTGATTTTTCCTCTGAAAAATTTAGAATATTTTAGTTTTTTCTATCGGAATTATTTATTTTAAAAGAATCTTTTTATTAGGAAAGTCCATTTAATTAAATTGATCTTAAATTTTCATTATTTTTGATTTTTGTATCAAAACTGAATAATTAACTTTTATTTTTAGGCATTTTTTCGATTAATTCTTTTTATGACATTAATCTATAAGAACTTTATTTGTCTTTAAACATATTTATTTCCTAAATATTATAAAAATTTACATGAAGATTAGAATCTGAGGTTGTTTAAGCAAAATTATGCTAAAAATTGTTTTTTTAGTTATTATTATTACTAAATTAGAATCTCATTAAATTGCATTTGAAATCATTAAGTTGTTGATTTTTTTCAAATAAATTCCCAGGCGCAAACTCTTGACTTGAGCTTAAATTATGATGATTTTATTTAAATAAAAATGAATCTTTTTGAGGTGAATACGTTTTTAGCATGTTGTTTAAGATTTAAGGTTTAGAGACGTTTTCGATTTCAATTTTTTAAATTTAGCATTTAAGATCTTTTTTAGTGATATAACTTTTAAAGCTTTCCTAAGTCTTTATTTTTTTTTGAAAATTAAGTTTGTCAATAATTTATGAATCTAATCTTTCATTCCTTTGAAATTATAATTTTTAAGTTTTTTTACAATCTGTATAAATATTTATTATACCATTAATATTTATTTATTAACCTTTACTTAATTGATTTTAAATTGTCTTTGTTTAACTAAAAAGAGATTATTTTTATAATGTTGAATTAATTGAAGAATTATTTCTTTTTTTCTCTATAGTCAATTCATGTAACATTTTTAAATTCTCAAAGATTATTTATTTAGTTATTATAATTTTGTTATTTATATAAAATCTTATAATTAGATAATTATAAAAAATTTTATAAATTTTCAATTAGGGCAATTTTTATATTGTAATTAGATTATTATTGAAATTGATTTTTAAAAAAAATAGTTATTAAAATTGAAAACAAATTTCGAAAAAATTTGAGCAAAAATTAAACAAAATAATAAATAATAAAAATAAAAAATGAAGATAGATTATATAAGAATATTATAGTCAGAAGATAGAGTGAAATTAACAGACATTGGAATGTCTTTATTTGGTGTATCTTTATTTGCATATTAAAATTAGTTTATAAATCAATTTTTATTTACTTTTTTACTTGGAATATCAATAAACATTTTTAAATTTGGATATTATGACATTTTTACATGTATTTTCTTTAAAAAAACAAGAGAATATGGATATACTTAAGAAATAGTTAATAAATCTAAAAAAGCCATTTAGATTAAATAGTTTGAATTTATTGAATAGTTCATTTATTCTATCTTTTTAGTTGGATTTATTAATTTGGTATTCAATTTTTTTTTTAATGTTTAAAATAATTATTATGATTTAATCATTTCATAATCAATTTTATTTATGATAACAATGGTTGTAGGATATTATATTTGAATAATTTATTCTTATATAAAATTAAATTATTTCTTAAAATTATAAAAAAAATAAGATTTTTTTCAAAAACAAAAAGAATTAATTAAAGAAAATAATAAATATTATTATATTATAAAAAATAAAAATGATCTTTATAGATTAAATATAATTAATCAACTTTTATTTGATGAATCTGATCTACTATAAAGTAAATTCATTTATACCTTTTAGAATAACTGTCTTTTCCATTACTTTAAGATGAGCTTGAATCATTGCTTCTTGATTTTGAGTCGTTTTTACTAGAATAAGATCTTTTTCTATCTCTCTTTTTATATTTGTGTCGACTTTCTTATGAACTTGAGTAGCTTCTTTTGCTTCTGTTTTTATTTAATGATACCGTCTTTTTTATGATCTACTACGGCTGTGACTCTTGCGTCTAGGCTTTCTTGGATTTCTACATTCATTTGCCCTAATATTAATTTATTCTCTCAATAATTTAAATTTTCTTATAATTTCAATAATTAATATTTATCTTATAATTTATAAACATACCAATGTCCCTACTCTTAACAATTATAACACACATCATCTCTTTAAGGACCTCTCTTACGATCGTATGATACTTCAGTTTTTTCCCGACGACGTTCACCAGCTATTTATACTACCAATCTAGATCCGTCTAGTTCTCTCCCATTCATTTTTTCAACCGCTAAATTTAATTTGAGTTTATGCGGAATTTTTATATATTTATTAATATAATGATATTATTACCTAAAGATGCATCACTTAAATCTGAAAACTCTATAAATGCATAGCTCCTTTTCATACTAACATTTCTAATATGACCATATTTTCTAAATACATCACGAAGATCTTATGATGATGTTCTCTTACTAATTCTAGTCACAAATATTTGTTTGCTTCTTCCTCTTTCGTATAATCTTCCTTTTTCATATGATTTTCCCCTTGATCTTGAACGAGAATAATCTCTATCTCTAGATTTACTTCTTCCCATTTTTTAGATTATATATCAAATTTATTAAATTAAAAATCTTAATATTTCTATTCTATTTTATAATAATTTTATAATATATTTATATTTCATATATATTTGTATAATTAATTTGAAATGTCTGAGGTTTTTTACTTTTTGGGGTTGGGGTTGGGGTTGG
>Ga0228633_1000524_pt1 | contig 10795 bp, 8 predicted proteins | sample 41DmetaG_FD_182703 | JGI IMG/M metagenome (GOLD analysis project Ga0228633, IMG submission 182703) | Seawater microbial communities from Monterey Bay, California, United States - 41D | ecosystem: Environmental > Aquatic > Marine > Coastal | place: USA: California | collected 2016-11-13
ATTTAATTATTAATTCTATTTATCTTAATAATTTTAAGGATTTTATGGATTTTATGGATTTTAATAACTCTATTAATAACTTTACTAATAATTAAAACTCTATTAATTTTATTATTGATTTTATAAGTTTTACTATTAGTTATGATAATTCTAATTTGTTTATTAATTGTATTAATATTGCTAATTTGTATTTTTTTAAGGTAAACTTTATCTTTAATTGGAATAATTTGATGAAGTTGATTATTTCATATTTTGACTTACAAAAGGATTATTTTGAAAATAATTAGGATCAAATGGATTTAATGTCATATTTATTTACTACTATCCTGTTTATTGATTTTATTATTCATATTTCTAATCTAATTAAAGTTGATTTGAAGATTTATTCTAAATTTTATCTTTTTAATTTTATGCAAAATTATTTTAAAGAGAAGACAATGCCAATTAAACTTAATCTGGAGTAATTTTATCATTTTTTTATTTAACATTTTGATTGTTTTAATTATTCTATTAGTTATTAATAGATACTATCATTTATTTATTTTAAGGATTATTTTATAATTCATGAAGATTTTAATCACTATCTTTATATGATTCTTAATATTGTTGAAATTATTGCTATTATGCTTGTTATTGCTATAATTAGTATTGTTATTATTGTGATTATTATAAAAGTTATGATTATTTTAATTGTTATTGTTATAGATTCTATTGTAATAAAAGATTATTTTTATTAATTTATTAGGAGCTCTCTTGAGGTGCTTATTATTATATTGATTATTACATTGATTATTATGCTTACTAATTTTATTATTAAAGGGGCTGCTAATTTTGTTTTAATTATTAATTCTATTATTGTTATTATTAATTTTATTATTAATTTTATTATTAATTTTATTATTAATTTTATTATTATTATTATTATTATTATTATTATTATTATTATTATTATTAGTTTTATTATGGTTATTATTGTTATTAATTTTATTAATTTTATTATTAATTTTATTATTAATTTTGTTATTAATTTTGTTATTATAGTTATGGTTATTATGGTTATTAGAGATTTTACTATTGATTTTATTATTATTATGGTTATTATTGATTTTAAGATTATTTATTTTAACCTTGATTTAAATAGTTTTTATATTATTATTAATACATTAGTTTATTTTATTCTTATTATTATTAGCTAATATTATCAACTTTATCTTTATCATTCCATCCTTATGGCAAGGGTACTTTATTAACATATTGATTTTATTATTCAATGATGAATTCTTTGGTATCTTCCCACATTTCTTTTTGAGCCAATACTTTATAAGCTTGATAGCAATCTGGCCTTAAATTCGGATCCAAAACAATTAATAATCTAACAATATGGCAAAGTTCAGGAGTATAAAATTAAGATGCATATTGAAGACGAACATTTATTTCATTTGCTATAAATTAATTTTAATAATTTCATAAATAAAAATATCAATATACCATTTAAAAAACTACTATGAGGAGAATATAAACTTTCGCTAGATTTAAGCGTCATTGCTTATAATAAAACTAATCCAAATGAAAATACATCTGCCTTTTAAATTTATATAGTATACTTTATAAAAGTTTTCTTTTAGATATCTTAAATTTGGATCTTAAGATGGAGCTATTAACTCTGGAGCTAGTAATCCTTACTTGTGTTTTTTCCTTGTTAATTCAAAAGCTTATCCTCCTCCTATATATATTCTTTAATTTACCAGCAAATAAATCATTATCATATATTTTAAAACATCCTGTTTAAGAGCAAAAAAATATATTTTCAGAACATATATCTCCATGAAATAATTAATTTTCTTATAAAAAAGACAAAGCTGATCCAATACTTTTAGCTAAAATTAAAATATCCTAATCTAATTATAAAAAAAACAGTTTCTGTAAATAATTGATTTTATTTTCTATTTTTAATCATAGATTTTAAACTTTAATCTAAATATTCAAAATAGATAGCTTTTTCACCTTATTTAATTCCATATGTTTTTAATAGATGAGGATGATTTAAATTGATTCTTATAAATTATAAAAAGTACCTATCTTTTAAATCAATATTAGGATCAGGAACTTATTTAGAAATGGCAAAATTATTAGAATTTTCAATTCTGAAAACTAAAAATTCGTTATTTTGTTCAATTTTAGATGTTTATTGTTCTTCTTTTACATTTTCATGGTAATTTTTGGTGTATTATACATAATTGGGTTGAACTTGATTTTATAATTATATCTATGGATTTATATAGTTTTATTTGATAGGTACATTTTATTACTATATTTTTAAATAAATACTTTTTGCATTTACTATTGATATTAGATATTAGGATTAACTAATAGATTAGACAATTGATTTTAATACACATATTATTATTAATGTGGTTGCTATTATTATTAATCTTTATACATTTAATTTTCTTATTATACTTTATATTATAAATTTTACATTACTATGGCATCTATTATTACTAAATTTATTATTGTTATAAATTTTATTATTATTCAATATTAGGTTCTTATATATTTGTAATACTTTATTGATTTTAAGGTAAATTGCTTTAATCCTATTAAGACTCAGTATTACCCATTTGTAAATATTTACTTATTATTTATAGCATTAATTATAAAATGGTTAGAAATTAATAAATAATTATTAATTTTAATTAAATAGATTTAAATATTTGTTAATTTCAAATTCAAATTATAAACTATTATACAGAATTATTTAATCATAAATTAATTAAGATAGAAATCAACTACTCAATCTTGTAAAATTATTTTCGCCAAATTATCATTAAAAAACTTTTATATCCAAATAAATGAATTTTATCAAAAATTAATCATTATGTGAGTTGAATTTGGACTGAAAATTTACACTAGAATGTTTAATTTTATTCTTTTTATTTGAATAGCATTATCATTACATCATTTTAAAATATTTTAAAATAATTCAAAAAATCTTTGCTTTTTGATGAATTAAATGGTTAATTTATTATCTAATTTAATGAATTATTTATATTTTAAAGATAAATAATATAATTTAGTATAAAATTTCTTAATTTTTTTATGTTTCATTATAAAATATTTTTCAAAATTTTCAAAATTGAAAGATTACTATATTATTTTGAAAATTTATTATTAAAAAAATTTAATTGATTTTTGACAAAAAATAATTTTAAAAATTAAAAAATAATTAGAAAATAATAGAAATTTGGTAAAAAGTTGAAAAATATGTATCAAATCTTTATTAAACTAAAAATAGATAGTATTAGCTTAGTAATTTTTTCCATTTATTTAATGAGCAAAAAATATATTCTAAAATTTTGATTTTATGCAAAATCATTGATTAATTTTTAATGAAATTTCAAATACATTTATTGTTGATTGATAGATTCTTGTAGTTTAGTGTATTTATTGTAATAAAAAAGTTAAATGATTTATTTATTATTACAATTAGATTAATTTTATTTAAAGCAAGTAATATTCATATCTTTATATATCTAAGTATCATTAATCTATTTAAATAAATAGCATACTTTTTTTTTATTTAGAACATTAATTTATTATATATTTTTAAAATCTATTTCAATTTCTTTTAAAGTTTTTTTATTGTTTTAATATTATAAATTTATCTAATCATAATATATTTGGTTTGTATTTTTTTATAATTAATCACTCATTTCTTATATATACGGCTATCTTATAAGTTTTTTCTTTTATAAATTTATAAACCATTTTATTTATTTTATCTTATTATGTTTTTTCATTATTTTATGATTCTTCATTTGTTTATCTATTATAATTTTTAAAATTCAATTTATTTTTTTACATAATTTTATATAATTTTTATAATATAATATATTAACTTATATTCTTTTAATTTCATTTTGTTTTATAAACAAAAATCTTAACATAAATTTTATATTTTATCATATTTATTTGTATAATTTTAGAATTTTCTTTATTTATTTTATTATAAATTAAGAAATGAAAATTCCCTTTCTGAATATTCTAATATATTGTCTTATTATCTAAAATTTCTATAAGTTTTTTAATTTCTATCAAAATTATTCTCGATTTCTTTTTTAAATAATTACTATTATTTCATTAAATTTATCTTATATTCTAATTAACAAAATTAATACAATTTATGCATTTTTGATTTTTTATTCTATCATTATAAATTTCTATTGATGAATCATTAAATCTAGAAGATTTTGATTAATTTTAACTTTTGTGTACTTTATTTTATCTATATGAATTATTTAAAATATCAGTTATGGTATACATTAATGAATTTTATCAATTTTATATATTTTAATTGAAATTCTTAAATAAGGATTTGGATTCAAGAAATTTATAAGAAATTATTATAAAAATTATTTTAATTTATAGTTTTTTAAATTATATAATAAATTTATTTTATAATAATTTTTATTAATTTAAAACTAATTTTATTATTAATAATACATTAGATAACTATATATATTAAAGACAGATTAGAATATTTAAAGCAAAATGATTAAAATACTTAAATAATTAATAATATTTTGAGTAAACTATTTGAAAATAGAATCTAATTAGAGAAATTATAAATTCAATAAAATCTTAAAAATCAATCATTTTAATAGATGAAAAATATAAATTATTTGAATAGTATGATAATTAATAATTTTGTAAATAAAAATATGATGTTTTTTTAGAAATAATAATATATAAATTTAGATGAAATATAAAATGTTAATTAAAAAATTGATAAAATATATTATAAAATACATTATTAAACTATTTTTGATAAATATTGAATTTATATTTAAATTAATATATGAATTAATAATTAGTTATTTTAAAAAAATGTAAAAAGAATTATCAATGAATTAAAATTCTTTTGAATAAAGTATAAGGCTAAAAGAAAAAAAGTTAGATTAAGATTTTGGTAATCTTATAGATAGATACAACTAGTAATAATAATATTAATTGAAGGTCAAAAAATTTAGTATAAAATATGCATAAAAGTTTAAATGAATCTTAAACTTAAAAACATGAGCATGATAATATAGAGTAGGAAATATATTAAATTAAAAATTAAATCTAAAAATAAGTGAAACCAAAAGAAAATTATTAAAGACAAGCTCCAATAAATTAAATAAAAGAATCTAATGACTAAAAATTTGAACTTTTAAGAGAAACTTTATAAAATAAATAAAGTCATGATAAAATTAAATTAAAGAAATAGTATAATATAATATATAATTAAGAGAAAAAGTATTTTAAGAATTGTAAAATAATTTAGAAGAATCTTAAACTACTATAAATAATTAACAAGAATATATAGATGAATTAAAATAAACTATATAATAATAAGATTAAGAATTTGAGAGCGTTTAAGATGAATTGTCAAATTTTAGTAGAGTTTTCACAGAAATGAAACATAGAGAAGACCTATTAATGAAAAATGAAGAAGATATGATAAATTAAATAAATAATTTGAAGCATAAAATTAAAGATAAAAAATCTAAATCTAAGAATCTAAGTTATAATAATAAATAATTAATATAAGAGAAAGATACTATAAGATTATAAAATGAAGCTATATCATAACAAAATTAAGAATTGAAATTAAAATTTGAAACTAAAGAGAAAACATAATATGAAAAAGAACTAAAATTAAAATTATGTGAAGATTAATTATACTAAGCTGAAAATGTAATAAATTAGCTATAAATTGATATAAATTCAAAAAATTCAAATACAAAGTTAAATGATTAAACTGATAAATAAAATAATTATAATTAAATAAAGCTTGAACATCAATTATAATCCACTTAATAAGCTTTATAAGAAGCATAATTAAATTTAAAATCTCTAGAAAATAAGTGTTAAAAATAAAAATAAAAAATTAATGAGTAATAAATTGCTTTTTAAAATAAATAGAAAGATAAAGTAAAAGACAAAAAAAATCAAATAGAATAATTAAAAATTGATAATGAAAAAGGAAAATTAGAAATTCAGGATTATATTATACAATAAAATAAATAAAAAAATGAATTAGATAAACTAAATATCACTAAAAATATGATATAAGATAATTTATAATAGTCTAATGAATAATTAGAATAACAAAAATAAAACGTTTAAGATTTAATAAATAAAAGCTTAGATTAATAAACATTTTATGATAATTAGATTAAGAAATTATAATCTTAGATTGAAAAAGTATATTTATTTTATTTAGTAATAATAAGATTAGTATATGGTAGGTTAATAATTACAATAAAAAAAATAAGATGATAATGTTAATAATTAGTAAGATTTTTAATTATTTGAATTAAAAAAATAATTATAGGAAAAATTATTAATAGAAAATAAATTAAAGGATTAGATTAAAAAATTAGAAATCTAATTAGATTAATCATAAAATTATGTTTAAAAAGTATGTAATATAAATTATTAAGATAAAAAAAGATGAAAATTATTAATAAAATTAATATTAGTCAACATAATCAAATTTATAATAGGAAAATTAATATTTAACATAAAGTTTATAGGAATTATAAAAAAAAATAAGCTAATTTGAAGATGAAAGTAAGATTTCCAAGTCTAAATATAAATAGTTAAAGACATAATACAAAAATGCTGAATGTTAAATTTAAAATGTAAATGAAAATTATTATAGCTTTAATAACAAATAAAAAATTTTGAATATGAGTAGAGAATTAAAAATGAAATTCCAGTGCATAATAATAATTATTAGAGAAAAATGATAAATGAATTAAAAGTATATTATATGATTTTTAAGGGAATAGATGATATTTAGAATATGATAAAAAATCATTAATCTTATAAAAACATTTGATTAAAATATGAAAATATTTAAAAGAAAGATATTTATAATATATAATTTAATAAAACTATATTTAAAATTCGTAATAATTCTATAATTTTATTATTTTGCTTATAAATACTTAATAAACTTTATTTTAAATCTTGATGGAGTAAAATATAGGTGAATTGATTTAAATAGCATTGCTTGGAACCAACATGCAACAACGACCTGTGGCTGAGAAATAGCTTTAATTTTTAATGGAATAAAACCCGTCTGAATTCTTAATATAATGTGGTCAAAGTAACTTTTAGTATATTATAAGTAATATCTAATGAAAAAATGAATGGCATGTTGCGATAAGCAGCTGGTACACTTATAAAAAAAATGACTACTCTTAATGATTAGAAAATAAGTTCATGGTCAATTATTCCTCAATAGACATAGGATTTGGTGAAAGAACTATTATTATAAACTTTAATAAGCAAAGACAGAGCAGCATAGAAATCTGCAGCCATGGCTATAGCATAAATATGCACTAATGAGTTTCCATAAAATAAATGGCAAGACTTAATTCCATTATTAGCTAATAATTTAAATGTATAAGATATTGAGATAAAAAAAGCTGCTATTTTAACCCTTGGTTTTATTTGTGAATAATTGAAAATTTTCAATTAGGTGAGTTTTTTAGAAAAAGAGAAAATAGAAAATATATTGATGGGAATATTGCTTGGAATGAAAAATGACGAGACAAATGAAGAAGTAAATATAATAAATAATAGGTAATATTATTAGCAATAAAAGCATTATAAGCTAGTTTATAATTTATGAATCATTTATTTGATGATGATAATAATAGAAATTATATGTTAAATTTATTAGTACCATTGTGTTAACATGAGAAAAAAAGCATTAAAATATAGGCTATGCAATGTACCATGGACATAATTAAACAAATTTATTAACATTTATAACCATATATTAATATATTCTTTTAAAATTTGTCACCTTTGTGTTTAGACAAAGATTTTGAAATATCAGTGCCAGCCATCGAAATTTGGAATACACTCGCTTGTGAAGATCTTGAGAAAAGAGATTTTAAAAAATCACATAATCACATCAATTAATGTTAAAAATAATTGGTTTAAATTTTACTTTAGAATTTATTATTGCCTAATGAAGATGATGACGATGATGATGAAGATTCTTAAAATACTAAAAATAGTTCATATAAATGTCTCTTAAATGTTGTTGAAGTTGTTGGAGATGATGTTTTACCCAATTTTATGCCTTTTATTGGAAATACTATCAATAAATCTGATAATCTTTATAAATAAGCTAGTGTTATGGCTTTTAGTGCTTTGATATCTGGACCTGCGCAATAAACCATTGTACCTATTATCAACTAATCTTTATCAAATATAATTGCTTTAATTTAAGAAGAAAATATTGTAAAAAATATAAATTTTTATAAATTTTTATTAAATATTTATAAATATTATAGGCTGTTAAAAGATGGACAAGTTTAACTATTTCTAGAATCGCTGAAGTCTTCCCAAACATAATTTATGGGCATTTTGATATAATTTTACCAATTTTACTGTAATATTTGAACAGTAAGCCTTAAGTTAGTAAAAATATTTGCTAAACATTTTTTAATTTGGGTTAAAACTTAAACGAAATTCATAAAACTCATTTATTATTTTAAAATTTCGAGAAAATAATTGAGGTAAATATTTTTATAATATAATTTAAATTATAATTAGAGTCTGATGACAATATCATTTGTTTAAAATTAAGATGCTTAATTAATTGACTAATCATATATGGCGTGCGTGAATTTGATAAAGAATTAAAAAGAGCCTTAAGTTTGTTTACATTTTTTAATGAAATTAATAACAGTGTTCTAACAATTACCATAAAGTTTATCATCTGATTAGAAATAACAAATAAAAAGAGGTTTATCAACAGTTATGCATGGGTGTTTCTATGGAATGTAAGACATATAAGATTAAAATTTGATAAACTAAATATATGAAATGGTAATTGAAGAATTCAAATTAATTCGTGATGTAAGTGATGATGGTTTATATATTATTATTGGTCTTGTTGAAAGAGCAAAGACTCAATTTACTCAATATTTACCGCAATTTTATAATTATTTAAAACATGCCTTAGACAAAATAAATGAAAAAGATGTCTTTAAAGCCGCTCTTAATCTACTATTATAATTTGTATAATATTGTCCATAGAATTTCGAAAATAGTTTTAAAGAAATATTTTCTGCTCTTTTAAATTGTTTGAGTTTAAATGATTTTGATAAATATTTGAAAATCGATATAATATAATTAATAGGTGATGTAAGTTTACAATAGCCTTAATTTATAATACCATTTTTTGATTAAATAATATAAATGATAAATTTGACAATGAAAGGCTCTTTTAAATATTAAAACTCAGTAAAATTTAATAAATTTAAGACAGACGAAGACATAATCGAATATTCAGACTAATTGAAAGAGGTTTTGATATAAACCTATACGTGTTTACTTGACTCTATTAATGATTTTCCTTAAAAATAAAATATGCTTTAATAAATACCTTATATTATTGAATACATCAGACTCACTTGTGATAATAATTTGAATCCAACAGTGGTAAATTTTAATTTTAATTTAGGATTATTCAAGAATTTGCTTAGCTTTAGTATCTGACATTGCCAGATATTATGGGCCTAGTGTCTCACAATTGGTCAAATAATAATTTGTTTAAGATATTATTTAATCTTTAGATAAATTTAATCATATAACTGAAAATCAAGAAATTATACAATATGCTGTAAGAGAAATAAGTAGACTTAAGTGAAATTTTGTTTAATTATATTTTAAATTCATAATTTTTTTATACCATTATTAATTTCATTAATTTTCAATGTTATCATCTACTTATTTTTTATAATTTTATAAATTATAAAATAACGAATTATAATCAAAATTACAATGGATTTTAAATAAAGGTTTAAAGGCAAAATTAGTCATATTACTAAAAATGGAGTAATTCGTTTTTCAAATCTAAATTAATAGAACTTAAAAAATGATATATAAATTTAATCAAATAATCAAGAATTTCATGAAAATCAAAAAGATTCTTAAATTGATAAAAATTTTTAGCAAAATGAATAAAAAAAAATAAATGAAAATTTATAGTAATTTTAAGATAAATCTTAAAAAATAGATTTTGAAATTAATGAAAAATAATTAAATTGTTAATAAAATAAAGAATATTAAAATAATAAACAAAATAGTAAAAATTATTAATTATATTAAGAAAAAAAAAATTAAATAATATAAAATAATTTATAGAATATAAATACAGAACATGAATAATATAAACGTTTAATAAAATCAAATAGAAACAATTATCTAAAGTAAAATGGTTAATAGATTATTGATGAAACAAATAAGATATAAAAATCAAAAACACAATCATTGCATATGCCTTATTAATAGAAATTTGTTCCTTATACAATTTAAGATTATTAAAATATAAAATAACAATTTAATGTAAAATCTTAAGTATTTAGGTAAAAGTAAAAGGATTAGGACCAATGATGAATAAAGATTAATGGCAAACGAAATTTGATAATTATCAAAAAGTTTAACAATTTAGTTAATAAGTTAATTAAAATAATTATAAAAAAATTAATTTACATAAAAATTCATAAATTAGTTCCTAAAATTTAGCTTAAACACATAGATAATAAAAATCTATTGATTAAGAATAATTTATTAAAGAATTCATAGGTTATTGAATTTTTTATTAATATTTTATAAAATTATATCTAATGATTATTTAAAATTTTATAATATATTATCAGTTAATTTAATCACTCCTTAAATAATTTAAAGAGAATATTAAAATTATTTCAATAAAATGATT
>Ga0228633_1000527_pt1 | contig 10761 bp, 10 predicted proteins | sample 41DmetaG_FD_182703 | JGI IMG/M metagenome (GOLD analysis project Ga0228633, IMG submission 182703) | Seawater microbial communities from Monterey Bay, California, United States - 41D | ecosystem: Environmental > Aquatic > Marine > Coastal | place: USA: California | collected 2016-11-13
TGGGCTCGTTGATTGGCATCAGCAGCTTGTCAGCGCTTATTCACAAAATCCAACAACGTGCCAAAGACGAGCTGCAAGCCGTATTGATTGGATTTGTTTTTGGATCGCTGTTTATTCTTTGGCCTCCAAATAGAATTGCTAATTTTGCTGAACTAAATAACATATCCGACAGCATCTGGGCCATTTTATGGTGTGTTGTAGGTTTACTTGTTGTGTTTTCACTAGATTATTATGAGCGAAAAAAATAAAATGCGTTTTGGACTTTTAGGCAAGGGTATAGACTATTCCTTTTCAAGAGCATACTTTGCTGAGAAATTTAAAAAAGAGGCGCTTGATCACTGCTCGTATCAAAATTTTGATTTACCAGATTTAACTGATTTCAAGACGGTTTTACAAACACCTCAGCTTAAAGGGATGAATGTTACCATTCCATACAAACAAGAAGTGATGCCCTTTCTTGACAATCTTGATGAAGTTTCAAAAGCCATTGGTGCGGTGAACACCATTGTATTCAATAGTGACGGAACCACAACGGGATATAATACCGATTATATTGGTTTTCAAAAGAGTATTACCCCTATGATCACGGCTGAAATAAACGCTGCATTAGTGCTTGGCACTGGCGGTGCATCTAAAGCGGTGGTTTATGCATTGCACAAAATGGGAATTAAAACCCAATATGTTTCAAGAAAAAAAGGCCTCAACAACCTAACCTATGACGATTTAACAGAAAAAATCTTAAAAGACCACAAGTTAATTGTGAATTGCACGCCCTTAGGAACCCATCCTGACGTACATCAGAAACCAAATCTTAAGTATGCACAACTCACAAGTGCTCATGTACTGTTCGATTTGATTTATAATCCGACGGAAACAGCCTTTATGAAAGCAGGTAAAAAAGCCGGCGCTAAGGTTGGGAATGGCGAAAATATGTTAGTAGCACAAGCTGAAGCCTCTTGGCATTTATGGAATATGTGATTTTTTTTGAGTGGTATACTATAAATTGTATATTCGAATTGATTTAAATCATGACTATGTTGGAAAAAACCGACAACGATTTGCCAAAAGCAAACGATGAAAACGTAAGTGAAGAAGCTTCTATCCCCAATGCCAAAAAAGAAGACGAGACCACAGAAAAACCTACTCAACCACTCGTTGAAGCGGTAACAGAAGAACAAGCCGAAAAGGTTGCGCCTGCACCCGAAAAAAAGCAAGAAGAAACTGTTGAGGCCGCTGAAGAGCCTGTCGAAGCTGTGCAGGATGCTTCCGAAACCGTAGAAGAAGCAGAAACCGAAGAAGAAGATGCTACAACTGAAGCTGAGCGTTCGGAGCAAGTGTTCGACGGTATGGAACCCAAAAAAATGTTGGAATATTTCTCCGAAGCATTGGGCAACAAACCCATTCAAAGTTTAAAAAGCACTGTGGATGCCTTAACCAAGGCTTTTGAAAAAGAAATGGCCAGTCTTAAAGACATTCAAAGGCAAGCTTTTATTGCGGAAGGAGGCAATCCCGATGCCTTTTATTTTAATCCACCAGTACTAAAAGAATTCAACAATCTCATTCGTAGATATAAATCCGATAGAGGCACATACTACAGAAGCGTTGAGGAAAAACAGCAAAAGAGCCTTGAGCTAAGACTGGCGTTGATAGAAGAATTAAAAGGACTTATTGGTGTTGATCAAGATATAAACACCACCTATAAACAATTTAAAGATTTACAAAGACGTTGGAAAGAAACAGGGCAAGTTCCTAGAATGGAAGCCAATAATATTTGGAAAACCTACCATCACCATGTTGGGCATTTTTATGACTTCCTTCACTTAAACAGAGAGCTACGTGAGTTGGATTTTAAGTTTAACTTGGAGCAAAAGTTGAAAATTTGCGAACAGGCAGAGGCACTGGCAAGCATGGAAGATATTCCAAAGGCCTTCCGTCACTTACAAACACTACACAAAAAATGGAAGGATGAACTTGGACCTGTGGATAAAGAACACAGTGAAGAGGTTTGGCAAAGATTTAGTGATGCCACGAAAATTGTTCATGACAAGCGAAGATATTTTATCAAGAATCAGGAAGAGATTTTCGAAGAAAACCTTCTTAAAAAAAGAGCTATCCTTTCTCAAATGGAAGAGTTACTCGCCAAAGAATTTAATTCTAAAACCAATATCAATAATTTCTCAAAAACCTATGACGGCCTTCGAGAATCGTTTTTTGCCATTGGTAAAGTACCTGAAAAACACCGAAACGATCTTTGGTCAACTTTCAAAAAAACATCAAATCAGTTTAGCAAGAAAAGGAATCGTTTTTACAAGTCGCTAAAAAAGGAATACGCAATTAATGTTACTAAACGTAAGGAGCTTATTGCGCAAGCAGAAATCTTAAAGGAGCAAACCAATCACAAAGAAACAACACTAAAAATCATCGCTTTACAAAAGGAATGGAAGGTTTCCGGACCTGTGAGAAAAGAAGATTTTATAAAGCTAAACACCCAGTTTAGAGCCTTGTGTAACGAATATTTTGAAAACAAAGACGCCAATCGCAACCAGCAAAACGAAAAGCAAAAGGAAAATCTCAATAAAAAAATGACCCTGTTGTCATCTCTTCAAGATTTGATTGCTTCAGCTGATAAACCCAATGAAAAAGACATTGACAACATGGTGTCAGAATGGAATGCCATAGGCTATATCCCGAGAAATAAGATGAGTATAAATCAAGATTTTTTAAGCTTGGTTGACGACGCTTATAAGATCATTGGTCTTTCATCTTCAGAAATCACCCAAAAAAGTTATCAAAACAAACTTGATAACATGAAAGAGGATGATGATAGCATACGCAAGGAATTACAATCCCTGAACCGTCGCATTGGTGAAATAAAACAGGAGATTATCCAACTGGAAACCAACCTTCAGTTTTTTGGAAAAAATCAAGACAAGAATCCTATAGTCATAAAGGTTCATGAAGACATCGCCAAGCATCAAAAACGACTAGAAGGTTTAGAAGAAAAGAAGCGTTTGGCAAAATCCTTACACAAACATTAGCCCTGCTGCTTTTTAGCTGCTTGCCAAAGCTGTTCCCATTGGTCAGGTGTTAGGTTGTCAAGAGCTTGCCCTTGCTGCTTTGCAAGCTTTTCCATGGCTTCAAAACGGCGGCGAAAACGCCTGTTTGTTGATGAGAGCGCATCGTCGGGGTTGATTTTTAGAAAACGTGCATAATTGACTAGCGAGAAGAAAACATCTCCCATTTCGTCTGTTATTTTTTCTTTTGTGCCGTGTTTAATTTCGTAGTCCAACTCTCCCAACTCTTCGCTGATTTTATCTTTTACTCCGTCAATACTTTTCCAATCAAAACCAATGCCTGCGGCTTTATCTTGCATCCGACTGGCCATAACCAAGCTGGGTAAGCTTTTAGGAACTCCGGACAAAACCCCTTTGTTGCCTTCTTTGAGTTTGAGCTTTTCCCAATTTTTCTTTACATCGGTCTCGTCGGTAACTTCTACGTCGCCATAGATATGAGGGTGTCTATCGATAAGTTTTTCTGAAATGGCATTTGCCACTTCCCCTATGTCAAAAGCGCTCTGCTCGCTGCCAATTTTTGCGTAAAAAACGATATGTAATAGCAAATCGCCTAATTCATTCTTAACCTCTTCCAAATCGCCTGACAGTAAGGCTTCGCTGAGTTCGTAGGTTTCTTCAATGGTAAGGTGACGCAAAGAAGCAAAGGTTTGCTTTTTATCCCAAGGACAATTGGTGCGTAATTCGTCCATAATAGTCAACAACCGATCAAATGCTTTAAGCTGTTTGGTTCGTTTGTTATCCATTATTTACTATTGGATTTGCCATGAAATCGCATAAGGTAGTCAGGGTTGATATTGCCTCGTGCTATCTGTGCGAGTTTGGGTTTGAGTAATTTCTTTTTAAGAGGACCCAACTTATCTGTAAACAAAATACCTTCTATATGATCAAATTCATGTTGTACAATTCGAGCAGCCAATCCACTGATTTCTTCCTCCACTTTTTCAAATTTTTCGTTGTAATAAACAATTTCGATTGTAGAAAGCCTGGAAACATCTTCTCTGACATCGGGAATACTAAGGCAGCCTTCATTGAAAGACTCATTTAGTCCGCTGTATGAAATGATTTCTGGATTAATAAATACTTTTTTAAATGCTTTTAATTCTTGTTGCTCAACGTGATCAAGTGATTTGTCTTGTGCAAATGGGCTGCCGTCAACGATGAAGAGTCGAAGCGACTCCCCAATTTGAGGAGCTGCAAGGCCTACTCCATAAGCGGCATACATGGTTTCCCACATATCACGTATGAGCTCTTTAAGTTTCAAGTGTTGTTTTTCTATGTTTACGGCTTTCTTTTTTAATACAGGATCGCCGTAGGCTACAATAGGAAGTATCATAAACTTTGCTGTTGATCTAAATACCCTTGCAAGATAAGTGTTGCGCTCAATTTATCAATAACTTCTTTTTTTTGACGCACTTTTTTTGGTGCACCACTCATCAAAAGTGATTGTTGGGCCATTTTTGAGGTATATCTTTCGTCATAGCGCACGACATTGACATCAGGGAATTGAGCTTTTAATTGGACTACAAAGGGTGTAATTTTAGTTTCTACTGGAGAAGGTGTGTTGTCCCGTTGCTTGGGTGCGCCTACAACTATATGAGTAACCTCCTCTTGACCGGTGTACTTTTTTAGAAATGAAAGCAATTCTTTAGGTGGAACAGTGTCCAAGCCAAACGCACAGGTCTGTAAGGGATCTGTAACAGCGATACCACAGCGCTTTGTTCCATAATCTATTGCCATTATTCTAGCCATGATACAAATGTAAGTAATGAATTTTTGGAAATCATGGATTTGGTTTCATCTCAAAACTTATCTTTGAAAAAAATTCAAATGAGCAGAGCTATAATCGAAGCCGCTTGGGACGACCGAGCGCTTTTACAAGAAGAAGAAACACAACAAGCCATTCGTTCGGTCATTGACCAGCTAGACCAAGGTATACTCCGCGTGGCTGAGCCTACCGATAATGGGTGGCAAGTTAACGAATGGGTGAAAAAAGCGGTTGTGCTCTACTTTCCCATTCAAAAAATGGAAACCATTGAAGCTGGACCTCTCGAGTTCCATGACAAAATTCCACTTAAAACAGGTTATAAAGAAAAGGGTATTCGTGTCGTGCCCCATGCGGTGGCACGTAAAGGCGCCTATATTTCTTCAGGCACCATATTGATGCCTTCTTACGTTAACATAGGTGCCTATGTAGACGAAGGTACCATGGTCGATACTTGGGCTACTGTAGGAAGCTGTGCGCAAATTGGAAAAAACGTTCACTTGAGTGGTGGTGTTGGTATTGGCGGTGTTTTGGAGCCCCTCCAAGCTGCACCTGTGATTATTGAAGATAATGCATTTATAGGCTCGCGCTGTATTGTGGTAGAGGGTGTCCACGTAGAAACAGAAGCGGTATTAGGCGCTAACGTGGTACTAACGGGTTCCACTAAAATTATTGACGTAACAGGCGATGAGCCAATTGAACGTAAAGGTCGTGTTCCTGCAAGGTCTGTGGTTATTCCAGGCAGCTATACCAAAACATTTGCAGCAGGTGATTATCAAGTGCCATGTGCGCTTATCATTGGCAAAAGGAAGGAAAGTACCAATAAAAAAACATCTCTTAACGATGCCCTAAGAGAGCATAACGTAGCAGTGTAAGCAAAACTATTTTTGCAGCTGAATGTTAAAACCTACCGTTTTAATACATTATAGTTCTTGTAACCTCCAAGGCTACGTCCGCCGAAAAAAATACGTTCCATTAAAATAATAAGACGATATTTTAATTTTTCGTGTTTGGCCTTTGGGCGACCAATAACTTGTGGACCTGAAAAACGCAAACTAGCTTCCCAATCTAGTTCGGGTATTCTTGCGGTCATAACTCCTGGGTGTGTTCCTTTAAAGGGCATGCAATAATCCATTCTACCGTAATCGTATTCTTGAGCGTATTTCGCATATCCATTTGCTGAATCTTTTCCTTTATTCCAATTATAGAAATAGGTGCATTTTTTAAACATAAGCTTTGGAGGGCGCACCCAACCATAATGGTACATATTGGCTTGTAGCTTAATAACATTCAACTTGGAAGTCCCTTCTTTTTCACGATAACTTATGCCGTCAAAATTGGGAATGCGCCTAAACGACTGTGCATCTTTAAAGGAGTGTAAATCGAGGTCGTTGCGAACAATTCTTATCTCACAAGGGTACCAACAATGATCTCGAAAATAATGATCGTAATCGCCATAGAAATGATAGTAATTAAATAAAAATCCATCAACACGCTTATCATCTAAATAGCGGTTGCACTTAGAAACAATCTCAGGGTAATCTTCCTCATGAATAACCTCATCTCCCTGCAGATACAACAACCAGTCTCCTGAACAGGCTTCTTTTGCAATATCCGTTTGGTGTGCGTATTCCATTCCTCTTGGGTATTTGTCAGTATCCCAAACCGTATGGATAATCTTAATTTTATCACTTCCTAAACTCCGTAATTTTTCTTCCGAATCGTCGTCGTCGTCACCCTTACCTAATGCAACAACAAATTCGTCAACTAGCGGCAATGCGGATTGTATTGATTCAAGAATTGGGTAATAAAGCTTGGAAGTATTTCTCAAAAAAGTAAAGCCACTAATTTTCATGTTTTCAAAAGTACTATTTTAATTACTTAACCTAAAATAGCGTAATTTTACACCATGCGAATAGGATACGATGCAAAGCGAATTTTCCATAATGCTAGTGGCTTAGGAAACTATGGCAGAGATTTGGTTCGCAATTTGGCTATCAGCTTTCCTAAAACAGAATTTTACCTATATAATCCAAAAAAACCAAGCGTAAATCGTTGGCGTTCTCTACCCAATACCAAGACGCGAAAACCAGCGGGTATATGGCGCTATTTTCATGCCATATGGAGACAAGGCCCTATATCAAGGCAACTCAAGGCGGATCAAATTGACTTGTATCACGGGCTAAGTGGCGAATTACCCAAAGGCCTAAAAACATCTTCTGTAGTGACCGTTCACGATTTAATCTTTATGCGTTACCCCAAGCTTTATAAGGCCGCGGATGTATACATACATAAACGGAAAGTAAATCACGCTGTTAGCGCTGCAACAAAAGTTGTTGCCATAAGTGAACAAACAAAAGCAGATCTATTGGAATTTACTACTGTAACTGAAGACAAAATATCCGTTATTTATCAAGGCTGTCATCGTGTATTCAAGAACAAATTAAATGAAAAAGAAAAGGAGGAAATACGCGTGAAATATGGGCTGCCCGATACGTTTGTTTTGTATGTCGGAACTTTGGAAAAACGAAAGAATGCGTTATCCATAGCAAAGGCGTTGAAAGACAGCGCACTGCATATGGTTTTTATAGGAAAAGTAAAAGCTCATGGCGAAAAAATAAAGGCATTTGTAGCGGAAAATAAGATGCAAAACAGGGTCATTTTTATTGAAGGGATTGGACTTGATGATTTAGCAGGGGTTTACCAAAATGCAACTGTATTTTGTTACCCTTCCTTTTTTGAAGGGTTTGGCATTCCAATCATTGAAGCATTGTACAGTGGAGTACCTGTTATAACTACCAAAGGGGGATGCTTTTCAGAAGCAGGAGGTCCAGCGAGTTTGTATGTAGACCCAAAAGATGAAAAAGAACTCCAGCAAGCTATTAATACATTGTTTTTCGAATCAGAAGAAAGAAGAAGCTTGAGAATTAAAGAAGGTATTTCCTATGTCCAAAAATTTAATGATGACGTGATTGTAGCACAATGGGAAAAACTTTATCAATCTGTCACACATGGCTAGAGATAATAAAAAGGCTAATTTAATAGCTGAGCCTGCAACCCAAAACCAACTTGGTATTACGGCCATAGTAACAACCTTCAATGAAGAGTATAACATCAAAAGATGTCTTGACTCCATACAATGGGCAGATGAAGTGTTGGTGATAGACTCCTTTAGTACTGACAATACTGTTTCCATTTGTAAAAAAATGGGGGCAACCGTTTTACAGCGCAAATATAAATATGCTGCTGATCAGAAGAATTGGGCCATACCAAAAGCTAAAAACCCATGGATTATCCTTCTTGATGCAGATGAGGAGGCAAGTGGTGCATTGCAAGATGAAATAAAAGAATTACTGAGTTCCAAGCCAAAACAGACAGCCTATTGGATTAGGCGAAAAAATTTTTTCCTTGGAAAATATGTCCGTTTCTGCGGTTGGCAAAACGATCAAGTAATTCGACTTTTTCGTCGCGACAATCACAGATATGAAGATAAAATGGTTCATGAAGAGATTGAAAGAAAAGGACATATAAGTAAATTAAAATCTAAAATTCATCATTTCACAGCTGAAAACACATACAAATACAATAAGAAAATAGAACGTTATGCAGCCTATGCTGCAAAACAAAACATGCTGCAAAACAAAAAGGTAAATGGGTATCACTTGTATTTTAAAACGGTCTATAAATTTTTTCACAGCTATATTATACGTGGAGGTTTTTTAGATGGAAGGATCGGATTAAAAATATGTCGTTTTAGAGCCAAAGAAACCTGGCTAAAAGCCTACAAAACAAAACAACTTAAAATAGCTGGGATTAGGAATGAAAAACAAATCCCAATAGATGCTGTTATTACTTGGGTTGATAATGGCGATACTGCACACCAAAAAAAAATATTCGAATACTTACCCAAAAATAAATCCGAAGCACGAAGCGATTTCAAAAAGCGTTTTATTGAAGTTGAAGAGCTAAAATATGTTGTGCATTCTATTATAAAATACGCGCCATTTATCCGTACGATTTTTATTGTGACTGACAATCAAAAGCCTTCTTTTTTAAAAAAGAGCAATGAACGGTATGCCAAAGTGAAGGTTATTGATCACAAGGATATTTTTAAAGACGATGCCGAATATCTTCCTGTATTTAACTCAAGGAGTATTGAAACAAAACTTTATGATATACCCAACCTCTCGGAACACTTCATCTATTTTAACGACGATATATTTTTATTAAAACCTTTAAATCAGTTTCATTTCTTCCGCGAGGGGCTTCCCGTAATTAGAGGGAAATGGAAAAAGTTTAAAGACGATAAATTCTACAAGAAATTTACGCCAAAGAAAGAAGTTACAAAGCCTAAACACGGCTTGGCGCAAGACTTAAGTGCAAAAACAATTGGATTCAAAAAGGTCTTTAGATTTCAGCACACGCCAATACCTATTAGAAAAAACGTATTGAAAGATTTCTTTGAGCAAAATCGCAAGCTGGAAATAAAAAATATTAAGCATAAATTTCGGCACAAAGAGCAATTTCTTATTCAAGGCATTGCCAACCACATTGAAATCAAAAACAAAAGTTGTGTCATGCTTCAGGATTATCAACTTGTAAATATCACATCATACAAAAGAAAGATTATTTGGCTCTATTTCAAGCTACATATTCTAACAAATAAACAAAATAAACTATTCTTAAATATTCAAGAATTAAACCTTTACAAAGAGGCAAATAAAAAATTTGTCTTGGATTGGTTAGAGAAGAAATACAAACTGTAAAATAAAACATGAGAATATTCCCATTTTACTTTATCAAAAAACTTTATAAACTCAAGTACTTAACGCACAAGTATCTCTTCAAAACCACTAAGCCCATAAAATCAGTTTATGGCGTGTATTTAACGCCTAATTTTTATGACACCACCTTTATGTATTATTTTAAGGGAACCTACGGATTTTTTCTTCGTGATTTTATAAAAAATATTTCATCCGCAACTACCTTTATTGACATTGGAGCCAATCAAGGTTTATTTAGTATTCTAGCTGGGAAAAATGAACATATAAAGAAGATCATCGCATTCGAGCCTACAAAAAAAACAGCTAACTTATTACGTGCCAATTTAGCATGTAACAAAATCGAAAATTGCCTTGTCGTTGAGAAAGGCATTTCAGATAAAAAAGGCTTCTTGAATTTGAATGTAGCTGATGGACACTCTGGAAAAAACACCTTTAGAACAAACGAGTTAGATAAAAACATCGTTAGTGAAAAAGTTGAAATAATCAATCATAAGGATATTGAATTGCTCGTTCAAGGAAACACAAATTATGTCATAAAGATTGATGTCGAAGGCCATGAAGAGGTTGTAATTCATGAACTTACGAAATGCTCCTTTATTCAAAATGTATCTTATATTTTTTGCGAAATTGACTCCAATTGGGTGGATGTAGAACGCCTTAAGAAAAAACTTACTTCAGTTGGCTTTACTACATTTAAAAAAATTGGCAAGGGTTCAGTTCATTACGATATGTTGATTTCAAGGAATTAAGTTTATGTACGAAAGCAATAAAATCAATATATTTTCCGATTATCTTGAGGATGGCAAAACCCTCCTCTATCCCACGGACACCATCTGGGGGCTGGGTTGTGATGCTACAAATCAAGAGGCTGTAAATCGCATCTATACCCTTAAAAAACGACCAAAAAACAAACCCCTAATTGCCTTGGTTTCAGACATTACAATGCTGGCCCAATATATCGAAACACTGCCTACAAACATAGATGAACTGTTGGTAAGCAAGCTACCTACCACCATAGTTTACCCAAATGGAAAAGGGCTAGCAAAAGGCGTAATTGCACATAATGGCAGTGTGGCCATTCGCATTCCAGCAGCCGGTTTTGCTCTTGATTTAATCAAATTCTTTGGCAAACCCATAGTAA
>Ga0228633_1000529_pt1 | contig 10743 bp, 8 predicted proteins | sample 41DmetaG_FD_182703 | JGI IMG/M metagenome (GOLD analysis project Ga0228633, IMG submission 182703) | Seawater microbial communities from Monterey Bay, California, United States - 41D | ecosystem: Environmental > Aquatic > Marine > Coastal | place: USA: California | collected 2016-11-13
CCCCAATAGAAATAATTGAAATATAAATTGAACATAAAATTATCTTTATTTATATATTATTATAAAATTATAAATTCATCATTTTAAAATCAAATATATCATAAATTAAATATTAAGAATAATTTCTAATAATGAAGATGCCCTAGAAACACAACAAAAATGTATTTAATAAAAATTTATCATAATTTATATAGAGTCTGATTGCAATCCCAAAACAAAGGTAATATATAATAAGGTAATTATGGAATAATTGTGGAATAATTAATTATTATAGAATAATGCTAATTATTTATAGCAAAGCTTATTTTATATTGACTATCAAAATGTTAATATAAGATAAATATATGGCTTATTTAAAATTTGAACTATAATAATTTATATGGCTTATTTAAAATTTGAACTAAATATGATAATTTAAATTGCTTATTTTTTTCACATCTTAATTTATTAAGTTAAAATGATCAAATTTAAATTATAAAAGCTAATTTATAAAAAAAACATCAATAAAAATCATAACACTTTGCTAAATAAAGATCTCCATTGAAAATTTCTAAGAAAATTATAAATCTTAATATAGAAGGATAACAAAGTTTTTTTTAGGAAATTTTAGGCGGAGAATCAATATTTTATGAGAATAAATGGAGAGGAACATAAAAGAAAACATAAAAGGAAACATAAAAGGAAACATAAAAGGAAATATAAAAGGAAATATTTATAAAAAATGAAAAAAAAATTGATAAAAAAATTGAATAAAAAATTGAAAAAAAAATTGAGTAAAAATCTGATTAAAAAATTGATTAAAAATCTGATTAAAAATCTGAGTAAAAAATTGAATAAAAATCTGAGTAAAAAATTATAAATTTATCACAAATTTAGCCAAAATAAATAAATTTAGCAAAAATTAGATCAAAAAGTAGTAATATTTAAAATTAATTTGAATAAAATTTGGATTCATAAGATAAAAATAGAATTTAATTAATAAAAAATAAAAATAATACATAAATTAATTAAGATATGCCAAATAAATTATTATAAGTAAAAAGTAATATTGATTAAAAATTTGAGTAAAGTTAATTTATTAAATAAAATGAAAATTCAAATGAATTTTAATAGAAAAAATAAGTTAATTTATAGATATAATAATAATAGATTAATAAATAAGATTAATAAAGAAAAATATAATAAATTAATTAATCATGTAATTAATAAGTTTAATAAAATAAAGATTAAAATATTAATTAATAAACTTCAAATTTATAAGATAAATAAGATTTATAAGATGAATAAGATTTATAAAATAAATAAGATTTATAAGATCAATAAAATTTATAAATTCAATAAAATATATTAAATAAGTTAAATAATGAAAAATAGTAAATTATCCCATTTAATAATGTTTAATAAGTAAATTTACCTAAAAATTAAAAATCTTTTGAAAATAAAACTGCAAATTCATAATATTCTACCTTAATTAATGAGCCAATATAAAAATAAGAAATATAAATTTAATCTTAAATTTAAGAAATAATTCCTGAAAAAAAATAGAAAGAAGATTTTTAAATTCAATCTTAGAAAAAAAATTAAAGCAATTTAAAAAAAAGAAAAATTAATTAAAATGATAACAAAATTCAAAAAAAAATCAAAACATCAGAAAAAATCAAATCTAAATATTAAAGAAAACAAAATTAAGAATATTTAGAAATTTTATAATAAAATTCAATTATAAAAAAAGTATAAAAAAAATATTTTAGACATAAGAACTTTAAAATTTGTATTTAAACTTGGAAATGAAGATGCCTGAAAATATTAAACAAACTATTTAACAGATTTAATCTATAAATTAAGTAAAAAAAATCTAATTAAAGACTCTCTCTGTAAATTAAAGAACTAACTTGCTAATTAAATTTTTTGATTAAATATGATCATTTTTTACATTATGAAAATATTATAATATTTTCATTAAATCGATTTATTTTCAAAAATTATTATATTATATTTACATGTATCTAATTTATAAAATTTTCACAATAATAATATTTTTCCTATATAATTTTAAGTCTAAATCTTTTGAAAAAAAGCATAAATAGAAAATCTCTTTATGAAATATAATATATACATTAAAAAAACCTGTAATAGGAATATTATTTAATATTATCAAATTGATAAAATAAAATCTTTTTTATAAAACTTTAAACGATTAAATTAGTTAATATTATTATAAAATGCAAAAAAATATGTTTAAGAAAATAGTTATTACTAAAATTTTTTCTAAATCAAAATCAATGCCGATTGATTATGAATCTGATGATAAAATATAAGAAGAAAATATAACAGACACAGTAATTATTATATTAATTCTAAGGATAAATTATATGATAAAGTAACTAATAATAAATTGAAATTTATAATCAATTAATATTAATAAAGATGTCAAATTAATACATAAGATTTGATATTATATTTAAATGACATGAAATTTTATTAAAAATTAAAAGCATATTTTAGAAGTGATATTGAATTATTTTACAAATTTTTATAAAACTTAAAATATGAAAAATATCAAAAAGATGAAATGATATTTTAATAAGGTAAATTAAATGATTATTAAGAATAAAAATCGAATAGATACTTATATATATTAATACGAGGCAATTGTAAACAAATATTTAAAAATAAAAAGGCATATACAGTAAATAATATTATAATAGGACGACTATTATGCTAAGACAATATAATAATTAGATCCATATAAAGATCATAAAATAATAACAACAAAAAAAAAGCATGAAATCATATATAAATCTGGTGATATAGTTGATATAATGGACTTATCAAATAATGATACAAAAAGGCAAAGTTCATTATAATGCGAATTTGACTGTGAATTCTTAGTTTTTAATGTAGAAACTTTTTAAAGACTTCATTCATAAGTTACATATATGAAAATATATAGTAAAATATTTAAAAAAGTAATATTTAGTATATAAGATTTGTGTTTAATCATTTCCTGATTAAAAGATTTTATACAATTTGTCAATTTTAATAATCGATGAAGTATTATTTTTATAATTTAAGATTTATATAAAAGGTTAAGTAATTACAAGATAAGATAAAATTTAAAATGATATAAAATATATTTACTATTTACATTAAGGAAATTGTATTTGTAAAAGGAATTCTAGATTCTTTATCATAGGTTTTTAGATTTTAAATATCAAGAAGAAGGAAACTTTTTTGGAGAAGAAATTATGTTTCAAGATTCACACAATTATACTATTACTATTAATTCAAAATAAGCAATTATCTTTAAATTTCCCTATGATCTTATGTAATAAAAACATAGAACATCATTTTTTTAATGTTTAAAGGCAATTTATGAAAAAAAAGTATAATTTCGCGAAAATTTTTCAAGAAAAAGAATATAAATTGAGGAACCTTTGGTTAATGATTAATATAAAAATGAATATATTGAAAAAGATGAAGAAAATTATTTATAAATAAAAGATAAATTACATAATCTTTTTGGTAAACTTTATGATATATAATAAATTATTATTTTTAGATAGAAAAGATCCTTTAGATGACGAATAATATGATGAAAACTTTTTTAGATAAAGCATGAAAGAATAAATGAAATTAATTCATTAATACAGAGAAAAAGATTAAAAAGAAATAGATTAATTTAAATTTAAATTCATAACCTCAAAAAAATAAGTAATTTTCTATTTAAAAGACAAAAGTAGAAAATATTGCTTTACTTAAGTATCTATAAGAAGTTTTGAAAAGCTAAAGTGTTAATTATCCATTACCACAGTATAATAATATAGATTCAACATCTTTTATAAAAAATAAAATTACAGAGAGATATAAAGATGTATCTTTAGTAATTTTTTTAATAAAATAAGAGAAGTTAGTTAGAGAATAAAATAGAAATAAATTAAATAGTAAATTGCTCAAATTGTCTGCCAAATTTATATCTTGAATCTTAAATTTAAAATATTCTATCATAAAATTCATTTTTCCCAAAATTAAATATGCTTTCTGAAAGTTAACAAAATAAATAGATTATATATAAACCCACTTCAATTGCTAGAGATACATATGATTTTAATAAGAGTTATAATACTTAGAATTTACAAAAAAGCTAAGATTTAAGTTTAAGTTAGAAAATAACAAGTTTAAATGTTACATCTCAAAAAAGTTAAAATTTCAAAAGTCTTTAAAATACACCATAAAAAAAGTATTTTTTATAAAAAAAAAGAAAAAAATTTGAATTTATGAAAATTAATAAAATATAATCTTAATATATTATAGACTAAGTAATATGATTATTTATTATGTAAATTATAATATAAATTTTAAATCACTATTTTAAAATATTTTTCAAAAATCTATTATTTATAACTTATTATTTAATGAGTATTGGAATCACGAATTCACCATAAATAGCAGTCAAGTAAATAGATTTAAATTTAGGTTCATATTCGGTATGAACTCAACCATAAACAATAGTCTTTGTTTTATTGATTAAGATAAAATAGCATATCCTGCAGGTTATCATATTGTTGAATATAATACTAAAAATAAAGAACAAAATTATTTCACAGGATAGGAAGGATATAGAAACTTTTCAGCTGTAGCTATTTCTCAATAAAGACGATTTTTAGCTGTTTCTGCAAAAGGAGATAAGCCAGCAATATTTATTTTTGATACATTGAATCATAAAAGAAAAAAAACATGTTAAGGTGATATCACAATAAGAGATTTCATTGGTCTATAGTTTGTTGCTGGACATGAAAACTCAAAACTTATTTCATTGGTTTTTATCTATTTTATTAATAGAGTAATGGAAATGTTGGTTGTGAAGGAATTTTATAATATTGGTAATATGACAAGGCAAAAGTTTTAGCAAGTTTAAAAATAGGATCAATTGAAGTCACTCAATTATAAACTTCCTAACATGACCCTAATTTTATTTCTGTTTTAGGAGTTTAATTATTTTATTAATAAGGATTAATTTTTTAAATGTTATCGATATAGCGAAGTTACAGAGGATAATGGACAAAAATAATATTAACTAAAATAAACATAAAGTCATACATTCAATGAATAAAATAAAACCGTATATACATCCCATACATGGTTATATGGATAAAATTAATGCATTGTAGGAACTCAAAATGGAGAATTAATTCTTTTAAATTATGAAGGCAAATAAATTAGTATTTTGAAAAATTCACCATATCATCAATTAAAATAAGATTTTCTTATAAAATCTGTTATAGCTTATCAATAAGGATTCATTGTAGGAGGGGAAAATTAAAAAGTTTTCATCTATTCGGTTCAAGATGATAATATAATACTTGAATAAAGCTTATAAGTAAATTTTATATAATTAAGATTAAAACTTCAAATGAAATTAAAGAAATCTATGTATCTTCTATGGCACTGACACCCGATACAGAAGAATATTTGGCAGTTTCATTATCAAATAATACAATCTTTTAAACAAAAATGCCTTAAAAAAATGAAGAAAAAATGATAGAATTTGAGCATAATTTTGAGCATAATTTCGAATAAATTGGTTTAGCTTTTCATCATAAATAGATCAATGACATAGATTTGGCTGTAAAAAAGCCATTAATAGCTTCATGTGGTACTGATAAATACATAAGAATTTGGTAATTTAATTTTATAAAAATTTTTTTTAAATATATTTAGGAATTATGAAGATAAAACATTAGAATGTAGTAAAGTGTTCACTGAAGAAGCATATTGTATAACTATTCATCCATCAGGATTATTTTTGGTTGTTGGGTTTTAAGATAAGCTTAAAATGATGAGCATTATTTTACATAATAATCAAATAAAATATTTTAAAGAAATTCCTTTTAAGGCTTGTAAAGAAGTGTAATTTTCTAATGGTGGTTAATTTTTTGCTGCTGTGAATGGATCCAATAATAATTAAAATATATAAATTTTCGAGACATATACTGGGGAAATAAAATATACATTGAAAGGTCATAATGGTAGAGTGAGACATTTATTATGGAGTAAAGATGATAGAATATTGGCAAGTTGTGGGGCAGATGGAATGATATATGCATGGTAAATTGGTAATGATTTTGCAAGAATATTTGAAGCATAAAAGAAAAATGCAAATTTTAGTTGTATTGCTATGACAAACGATTTTAAAACAATATACGGTGTAAGTAATGATAGAACACTTCAAGAAAGGTTATATATTAAAATTTTTAGGAGTGTCTCTGATGGTTAAGAAATTAAAAAAGAAATTGGTGTTATTATAAGTTAAATTTGTTTTACTTAATCAAATAAAGTATTATTTGCAGCAGTTTCTGATGATCAAAAATGGAATGGGGCAGTCAGATGCTATAAATGTCCAGTTTCAGGAACATTTACAGAATATTAAGCACATGATGATTAAGGAGTAGAGAAAATGAGAATTTCATTTGACGACTAATATCTTATTACTGCTGGTAAAGATGGTTGCATAATACTTTTCGATATTAAAGTAAAATTATTATATAATTAGGATAAAGAGGCCAGAGGGACTAAACTTAGAGATGGATTTATAGGCCCAGCTGATGAGATATTGATAACTAGAGGAGATTTAGAAGACATTAAAACATAGAAAGACAATCTTAAAAATCAATATTAAGATAATTTATAAGCGTAAACTAACTCTTTAATAATTGGAACAAAAGATGACGTGATTAAAGAGCTTGAAGAATAGTTAGTATCGAATAAGATTTAATTTTAAAAATAATATGAAGAAATTTAAGATTCAATTGAAAAATTTTAAGTTTAAGAAGATGAAGAAATTTAAAAATTATAATAAAGACTTGAAATAACTTTATAAGAATAAGATAGCACATTTTAAAAAAGCATAATGTAAGAAGTCGCAAAATATGAAGAATCTAAAAGGAATCAAGAAATAATAAATGCAGGTTATGAAAAAAAAATTGCTTTATTATAAGAAGATAACAAAAATTAATTAGAAAAATTAGAGTATTGTTTTATATAATATTAGAAATGAATAAAAAAGAAGATTAGATGAAGAAAGAAATGAAAGATTAGTTCTAGAAAATGAAAAAGATAAATTGCAAAGTGATTATGGTGAAATTATTAAATAAATTGAACAAGAAACAAAAGAAGAAAAAGAAAATTTATCAAAAAAATTGACTAAAGATCAAGGCTAGATTTAAGATAAAAATTTAAAGGCTAAAAGTGATGTAGCAATTATAAATAAAAAAATTGCTAGTTAAAAGCAAGAATAAGCTGAAATTGAAGAATAAAAAAAAAATTATGAGATAACTTTAATGAATTTATAAGAATAAAATGAAAAATTAAGAAAAGATATAGAAAATCAAAATTTAAAAATCGAGGAATCTGATAAAATTATTGGTGAAAAAGAAAAAAAAATATATGAATTAAAAAAAAGATCATAAGAATTAGAGAAATTTAAATTTGTTCTAGATCACAAAATTAAAGAATTAAAGAGAGAAATAGGACCAAGAGAAGAAGAAATTTAAAAGATGAAGGATGAAACCAATGACATGGATTAAAAATTAAAGAAATTTAATACCATAAATAATACTCTTGGGGCAGTTGTAGAAGATTTAGATTAAAAACAGACAGTTATGAACAAAACAATTAAAAGTCATCGTGAACACATAGGAAGTTAGAATTTCCGAATTAAACATTTCAAAGTAAAAATAAATTATATAAAAGGATAGTGTATATTAAGCAGTTCAATTTATATAGAATAATGAAATGTTAATAAAACATGCAAAAGAATTGTATAAATAAATATAATAGATTTTAATAATTTGTAACAAAAGACTTAAAAATGGTAGAAATTGATACAGATATTAAGGCAGAATATATTTCTTAAAAAAAATACTTAGAAAAATCTGTTAAAATGCTTAAAAAAAATCTAATAAAAGTTTTTTTATATACATTTTTTAGGATAATGAGATTCATAAATAAGATGAAATAAGAATAATGAGAGAAAATATTGATCTAATTAGAAATATTAATTAACTTAGAAAAAAATTAAAAGAAATTAAATTCAATTAAAAAAGTAAATATTTAATTTCGATATTTTAAATTAACTTTTTTAAAGAAAAATTTTAAATTAATTTTTTTAAAGAAAAATTTTAAAATAATATAAATATATTGTAGGTGATGAAAATAAAAGACAAAAAGAAGAAGATTAGATTTATTAAGACGAGATTTAATTATAAACTTTAAATGAAAAAAATAAAATTTTAGGTTTTTAATTTTGATATTTTAGAAATATAAAATTAACAAATTGAAAAATTATAAGATAAATTGGTATAATTAAACGATGAAAAGTAAAAATTCGAATGAAAATTTAAATATTTTTAGATATAAATATATTATTTATAATTAAAAAAATTGAAATTAGAATTAAAAATTTAAAACTCAACCTGTAAAAAGTGGATCTGAGTTTATTCCTTTTTTATTTAAAACTGTTATTTATTATTTCATAACATTACTTAGCATCATTGTCTCTAATAAAACTTATTTTAATTCTTAAAGCCTTTCTTTCTATTTGATTTATTTTATATTAATTGCTATTAAATAAAAAATATACTTGGCTATTATTACTCATCTTTATTAACTTCTTTTTATACTTCAACTTTATCTTTTTTTATTTATTTTTTAAATTATGAGTATTACTATTTCACAATATTATATTCTCTTTAAAATTCATCCAATGAAAAATCTTTTACAAAGTATGAATTTTCATATTGATGTACTCTCATTTCACCATCCTTTTATATTTAAAATTAAATACTTGATTCTTATGTGATTTATAAATGTAACAAGATTTAATGCTTGATACAATATCATTAAGTTCAGCCATTTTCATTTAAGTTTCATACTCATACTCATATTGTCCCTAATTATCCATAAAATATAACTTTTTTAATTGTAATTTAAAGTAATTTATCAATTTCTTTTTACTTATCTCCATGAATTTTCAAATATTATTTTGATTTATTAATAATTGGTATTTTTTAATATTCTGTATCATCATTTATAACATTTCTTAAATAATGATTATAAATACAAGTTTTTTAAATCTGAAAATGCAGAATATTTTGATTACATCGAAATTCCTGACATAGGTCTATTTTGAGAATAAATTCCACTTTATGGTCTCTATATATAAATAGAAATTACTTATCTTTAAGCACTTTAAACTATTCTTAGAGCTTTTTATTTTATATGATCGATCATAATTTCTTCTGAATTATTCCAATATGGTACTCTTTTGCATAATTTTTCTAATGTGATATTTTTCTATAATATATTTTAATACTTTTGAATCTTTTAGCTCTAGAACTATTTATTTAAACCATTTATCTGTATCTGGAAAACTTATTGAATATAAAAATTATCTAAATTAATCAGTGGATACATAGATCTAATGTTTTTCCCAAAATTATTCTATTTGTATTCTTATAATTATTATAAATACTAATTATTTTAAATAAACTGTATAAATTTTATAATTCCTTAATTATAACTATCATCTATTTTTTCGTTATCGTTTTTCATATATTAGTTTAAATTTAATAAAAATTATTAAAAAAAATTAATAAATCAATCTGATTTATTATAATTTGTTTATAAGTTTTAATTTAGTATTCTATCATTTTATCTATTTTATTATTCATATTCTAAAGGCTAATTTGTTTGAATTTAATTTTTTTCCAAGTCATTTATTAAATCACTATTTTTAAACAAATTTGCTGTATCATCATCTATGTCACATCTACAATCATTATCTTTGTCACATATGCAAGACTCTTTTCCACCCCATTTCTCAAAAATTTAATCTGTATCACATTAAAACTTTATATTTATGCAATATACTTGTTTTTTTTTGGTTCTTTTATTAACTATATTATGAACTTTACACATGTATTATATACCATCTTGTCTGCTTGTCACATTTATAGGATTTTTCACTAATAATTATTAAAAATGTTCAGAACACTAATCACACGGATAAAATTTTGCACTATAGATGAAATATATTACAATAAATGCATAAATACTTTAAATTTAGATTATTCATCTTTGGTCAATTTAGAAGGTAATCTTGCAGCAATTAAATGCAAAACTGTCCATCCATAAACGCCTATTTTTTCTTTTGTCCAATATTTTGTTGAATTATTTTCATTATCTAAATTATAAATGCTATTTTTTTTTACCATCTTTTTCTTAAAAAATATATTAATCTTTTTAGTTTTAAAACATTTTTTCTTAAATTTTATTATCAGAACAATCTGTTTATCCTTTGAATTATAATATATAACCAATTTAAAAAATTAAAAATATATTGATGGTAACAGACAGTAAATTACATAAAACTAATGATGTAATAAGATTTTTTTTATTATATTGATTATAATTATTCATTTATTTATATTATTATAATGATTAATTTTTTATAAAGTTATTTTATATATTATATTAGATTATTTTTTTCTAATTAGAATTTTTCGATAAAACTTGGGAAATATTTATTTATAATTATAAATGTTTTAAAAATTTTATAAAAATTTTATGAATTTTTAAAAAAAGGCTTAAAAAAATGGTTAATTAAAATACATTAAATTTTTAATTTGAAATAATCTAATAATTAGGAATAAATTTGAATTACAAAAATTTAAATAAATGATT
>Ga0228633_1000531_pt1 | contig 10735 bp, 2 predicted proteins | sample 41DmetaG_FD_182703 | JGI IMG/M metagenome (GOLD analysis project Ga0228633, IMG submission 182703) | Seawater microbial communities from Monterey Bay, California, United States - 41D | ecosystem: Environmental > Aquatic > Marine > Coastal | place: USA: California | collected 2016-11-13
GATATATATTATTAAGAAACTATAAAAGTTATAAAATATCAATTTTAAGAAAAATAATTTTGAAATTTTAAAATATTATAAAATTACAATTTCTATGTCTAAAATAATAGATAATTACGTACTTGTAAATAACTAAGTTAAATAAAATTATTAAGGGGAAATTTCAAAAGCTCGTAATTTATTAACAAAAGAATATGTAAGTATAAAAGTAGTAAAAATTGAGAATTTTGTGAAAAATCCAGAAATAAGAGAATAAATTTTAAACGAAATATCAATAAATAAGAAATTGAGTGAGACTTTATAGTGTATAGTGAAAATTCATAAGATGTTAAAAAGCAATAATCATATATATATTGGTAATATAATAATAAAATAAAAGTATATGAATTTTACGAACATGATTTAGAGTCTTATGTTTAATAATAGCATATGTCTAATAATGAAGCATTCTAGCTTTTTAAAAAGATAATATAAATTTATGAAATTATAAGTCAATAAGAAATTATTCATAATAATATTAATGCTTAAAATATTTATGTTAATGACGGCGAAATTAAATTCGATGGTTTTGGACTAGCACGACATCTTGAATAAAATAAATCTATTACTTCATCTAAAACTAATTCAACTTTAGCCCCTGAAATTATATAAGGTGGTTTACCTAGTTAAAAATCTGATATGTTTTAACTAGGAAATATTTTTGCTGATATGCTAACAAATAAATATTAATATTAAGATATTTTATTAGGTTTAATGCATGAAGATCCTCAATAAAGAATGGATTTATAAGGACTTAAATGGGCTCTAAATAAAAGTGAAAGTAAACCAAAAATTGACACATTTAATAAATTTCAAAATAATTTCACATCGAAAGAATAAGAACAAGAAGAATAAAAATGGAATTAATAATAAAATTAATAGATTTAACAATAAAATTAATAGAATTAGCAAAATAATAATCAATAAAATAATAATAGTCCAAATTATCAAAATTATCATGTTTAAAATGTAATTACAAATAATAGTTAAAATTTTTCAAGTTAAAATAATTCTTCATCATTTAGTTAAAATAATTCGTAAGGAATGATGTATGCAAATTTAAACTAAAATATAAATTCATTAGAAAATAATTTAGAAAATAAGAAAATGAATTCTGTCAATGATAACAATTTAAGTCCTTAGGCTTTAGAAGATTTGAATTTATTTCTATTTAAAGAAAGAAATAAATATAATTTAGTTTTGAAAATTTTACAAAATTTAGCATAATTGAACATAAATGAAAAAAATAAAGCAGTAGAATGTGGATTTATTTTGATAATTTTGGCTAAACAATTAAATAATAATATATAGAATTTATTAAGTGATTAAAAAAATATGACATTACTTAAATTTTTTAAAAATAATAAGCACCATTTCGAATTTTACAAATAAACTCCAGAATATATGTTATTTTTATAGTAATTAAAATCAGAAGCAAATGATATAAATGTAATTTTTAATTGTTATAAATAATAAATAACATAGAGTAATGATAAAATATTATAAAGTATAATATAATTAATATAGTAATTGATTATGATGAACAAAATATAAATTAAATTTTATAAGATTAAATTAGAATTTATATCTAATTATTGGAAAATATAGGAAATAAAATCATTTTATAAGGTTTTTTTCTTATTTTTTTAGGAAATGAACAATTAGCATTAAGTATATATATTCATATGAATGATCTACTCGATATACTAAATTTAAACTCATTTTTTGAAAAAATGATTAAAAAATAACCTGTGAAACTCTCAAAATAATTATATTATGAGCATCTTTCTTAATGCAGCTTAGAAGTTATGGTTGATGTTGTTAAAAAAAAAATAGAAAATACACTTTGATTTATTTTTATTAAAGTTTAATAATAAATTTTTTAATAAATAGTTTATTTTCAATTCATTTTTTAATGATATTTTCTTCTTTAATCAAATATTGCCTAATTACTCATTTAACTATTAACATTAACTTAAAGTGAAAAATTAACTGCCGGAGGCTCAAAATATTCTATTATTTCTTCTTTTGGATCAATATACTCTATTTATTAATCTTATTATTCTTACTAATCTTATTAATCTTACTAATTTTATTATTATTACTAATTCTATTATTTTTATTAATCTTTCTATTTTTATTAATCTTACTATTCTTATAAATTTTTTTAGTCTTATTATTCTTATTAATCTTATTAATTTTAAAATGATAATTAATTTTAATTAAACTCATCAATATCTATTATTTCGGATCTAAATATAATATAAATTTTTACTAAATTCTCTTAAATTTTGATAAATTTTGATTGTACTTTATCATATATTATTAATAATATTAGAAAATTAATTGTTTCTAATGTTTACATCCAATTAACCAAAAATTTTATATGTTTATTACTGATATATATTTTTTATAATTATAATTAATTTTAGCATAAAATGAGCTTAATTTTGGATTTATTACTGTTTTTTGAAATACGTTGTTGAATTTTTAAATTGAAATTTTAATTTGATTAAGATCTTGATTCTTTTTAACATATTATTAAAAATATTATTTTTTTTCTTATCTTATACGTATTTAATTGCATATAAATATAGATTTAGTTTAATTATTTTTTTTGATAATAAAGAATTTTATTGATTTAATGGTCATTATTTATTTTTGTTACTTTATTTTTGATATATTGAAAAATAATAACTTTTAAAAAAGAAATAAATACTTTTAAATTATTTTATTATATTCTTCTAGTTTCATTCGATCTGAATATTAATTCCATCATATCTCTTTTTCTATCTTTAGATAGTTCTAAAAATTTGTTGAAAGTAACATAAAAAAATTATTCCAAATTATAACCATAGTTTAATTTATAAAAAAACATTTTTTTGTTATAATTTTATAATTGATTTTAATTCTAATTAAATACTTACAAAAAACTATTTAATCTTTCTTATTTTATCCTTATTTAATATTTATAATTTAAAGAATTATGCAACATTCTAGAATAGCGCTTTAAATTCCTTTATAAAACTCTCTCTCCGAATATAAAAATTTCTTGAATTAAAGGTTAAAATGTTTTTGTTTTTTTTATTTATTTTATTAATAGAAATATCACTTTTTTATATTTTTATATTGTTCTAATTAATTTTTATATTGAATATTATTATAATGCCAATGATTATATTTTCTTTAACTGTCTTCTCATAGAGTACATTAATTTATTCTAAAATTAAGTGATTTTTTTTTAAAAAATTTTATCACTTATAAATTTAAGTTATTTACAAGCACTTTTTTTTTAATGTTTAATTTTAGCATATTCTTATATGACTTAAAAGTATGAAAGTTCAGCATTATGAATTTAAGTATACACATTTTATAAGAATATTTTTGTGTCTTTAAATTTCTTTAATAATTTTTTTAATTTAAGAAAGTAGATTTTAAGTGTTATTTTTATTAATTTTTAGACGATTTATTTAATTTTTAAATAATATTTTTATACAATATTCTTTTATTTTCGATATAATTAAAAATAATGCATAAATTTTCTTTTCTTTAAGAAAGCTTCAATTTTTTTTGCAGCTAATTTCTAATTTACAATTTCCTGGCCTAATCTAAAATTTCGAACTTTATATTATTTAATTTTAATATTCTTTACTAGACTATTTAATTAGCAAATTCCTCTATCTCTTTATTTCATTTAAAATTATATCTTTTAATCAAATTAATCCATAATTAAATTATAGCAATTTTATTATTATATGGTTAAATTTTATTATTTTTTTAATTCTTTAAATTCATCTAATTAATTTATATTATTGTTTAAATTTTCTGATTATTCTTAAAAATTTATATTATAATTAATTTCATCATCTTATTAATTTTTAAAACATAATTCTAGGATTTCTTTATTTTCATTTTGTGACTATATAGTTTATAATTATTCTTTTTAAGATTATTTAATTTATGATATCTCGTTCAAATAATTTGTATTTTACATATTTTAATCTTGAATTTTTTTTAATTATTCCTAAGATATCTCAGTTAAATATTATGTTTAATCTTAAACTTAGTTTATTTAATAATTTTATTTTTCCTATGTTTAATTCATATCAGAAAATTCTTCTTTATTTTATTGCTCAGAATTTTAATTTATTAATGCATAAATTTCATTATTATGGTTTTTTTCACTTTTCAAGGATTTTGACTGTGATAATTTATCTTATTCTAAAGATTAATGCTATTCGTCAAAATCCACATTTTCTTATATATAACGTTATTATATCTATTTTTTTGATAATTTCTATGATTATGTATCTTAATTATATTATATCTATTTATTTATATCTATTTTATTTTAACTTTCTTATGGACTCTTTATTTTATTCATCTTTTATTAATAAATATTTTATTAATTAATCTTTTAATTATTTATCTTTTATTAATTCATCTTTTAATCATTCATCTTTAAATCATTTTTAAATTGTTAATCATCACAACTTTTTCTATTTATATTTGATAATTTATCACTATTTGAACTAAAAAAAGATTTTTTTTTTTAAATTCTTTAAGTATTATATTTAATATCAAATTAAGTAATAAAATTTTATTCTTTAGTGAAAAGCTTTTATTATTATATTTATTATTAATCTTTATTGTTTTATGTGTATATTTTAAAACTTTTTGATTCAATTTTTTTATTTGATACCTTATTTTTAACAGGTTATTATATTAATGAGTCATCTTCTGAAGTAAAATTGATTTTTTTACTTATTTAACTATTATTTGATTTTGTTGTCATAGGTCTATTCTAAATGCTTTATCTAATATTTTTTATTTTTATTATAATTTGAACTTTTTTTTAAAAATTGTCAATTTAGTGTTTAATTTCATTATCATTTAAAAAATGATTTTATATTATTTATGATTAATATGTATACATATTGTATAAATCTCTTTTATTTCTTTTTAACTTTTAAAATCTAAAAAATACTTCATTTATTCCTATTATTATTAAAATATAACATTATCTTACAATTAAATATTTTTTTTTTTACATGTCTTATTATTATAAAAATAGTTTATTATACTCTTTAGAGTTTTCAAAAAATGCTTATTGTGAATATTAATATGATTTCTCAAAACTTTATTATTTTATGATAAATTATAGTAAATTTTTGATAAATTAATAATATTAATATACATTTTTTATTCCATATATAAAACAGATAAATTAAAAAGAATTAATGATAAATTTGAATTTTATTCATCTTTTTTACATTTGACTAAAGCTTCTAATAATTTTTTATAAGCTTTATCATATAGTTTTTATGATAAAAAATATTTTCCATGTTCATTTAGTACTTATACATAAATTTCATATTGAATTCCAACTATTAAAATGTATTAAATTACATTATAAGCATAATTCTTCACAAAATTATATTATAATTATTTAAAAATCTTAAGGCTAATTTTCATTATTTTAGCATATTTTCAAAAGTCTAGAAATTATAGCTTGAAATATAAATTAAAACTCAGTTTTTTTTTAACAATTAATCAAAACTAAATATAAAAATTTTTACATGATTTGATTTTAATCAAATCTTATAAAATATAATGATGCTAAAATAATTGTTCAATCTGATGTTTTATTTTTTTTGATTCTGTATATTAAGTATTTTTGTTATAATATTCCATATTTTTTATATCATTTATCAAATTCATTTTATAAAATTTTATTATTTTGAATTTAAAAAAATGTTTTATTTTTATAAAATCAATAATTATAATAAATTTCTTTTTTCATTTCTGAAATATAATATAAATATTACAAATATTTACTAAAATATTTAAAAAGTTTACAAGTTTTTAACACACAAAAGTTTAAAATTTCAAAATTTAATGTAATGATAAACAAATTTTAAAAAATATATATTCTAAAAATAAATTATACAATATAAATTTGCAATCAAAAAAAATTTAATATTATTATAATAAAAACATCAAAATTTAAGATTTTTTATATTTGAAATCTTATCAATTTATCTCTCAATTTTTTATTATATGATAATTTTATTAGTATTTCTTGATGTCATATCATCCTCTTTACTAGGTAACAAATAAATATCTTTTTTATTTGATTTATTGAGAATTTTTTATTCATATTCTTTATCATTATAACTGTGTTTTGAAAAGTTTTTTATATAATTAGGCTCAAATATTTTAGAATTTCTACCACATCTTTAAGGTGAAACATCTAGTATTTTTTTTGCACTTTTTTTAATAAATTAAGAATCATCTTAACTTCTATTTAAATTTAACAATGATTTATCTTATTCCTCATTATTTAGATCTATAAAAAATAATCATTATAATTTAATAAAATCATATAAAGAAATTTTACAAAAAATTAAATATAAGAATACTTTTATAAAAATTACATTATTCAATATCAATGCCTAAAAAATGTCTAAGTATTTCATGATTTATTATATCATCAATTAAACTAAGATCTTACAAATATTTTAATAAATATGTCTAATAATTAAAAATTTAAAACATCTATAGTATTATTTTTAGTTTTGAATACATTTTTATTTGATATTTCTAAAATTTTTCCACTTTCAGGTTATTTAAAATTTTTGAATTTAGATGTAAGATTATTTCTTAATTCTAAAAATTATTGAATACTCCTTTAAACACTCCACTCTTAAGTTTCTTTGCATTTAATTTTATAATTTAAAAAATTGCTATTGCCTGAATTTATATAAATAAAACCTTTAATTAAAGGTTCAACCGATATAATATCAAGTTTATTTTTTTCAATAGGAACATTGCTATTTTTTTAGAAAAAATTACTACATTATTAAAAATGTTATATTAAATTATCAAATGTTATAATTTTCTAACAAATATTACATATAATTCCTTAAGATTATTTTAAAGCCTCCTTTTATTTGTTATATTTTATATATTTATGCTCTAAATATTAATTTCTTTATTTTAAATTTTGTATTTATAATTATTGATTTTAATCCTTTGATTATATTGATTCATATGTATTTTATTATTATACAAATTATAAAATGTTATCTTAAAATTTCTTATTTTCTTAAATTTACTCTTTTATTTACAATAAATCTTTATCTTACTAACATTTATAAAAATCATTACTCATGTCTTAATTTTTATTTGTTTTCCAATTTAATTTATCTTCATAATCTAAAAATTTATCATATTATACCATTATTTAAAAATTCTATTTATTTTTACTATAATTCATCTTAATTTTTCAATTATAATTGTAAATCATTATTTATTTATATATTATGTTAATCTTTTTATTATAATTTCTTTTAAAATATTTATTACTTCATTTTCATCTTTAAATTTTTATAATTTCTCTTCTAACTATTTATTATTTATTTTATATGAGTTATTATCTTTTTATTTATTTTCATATTTTTTTTATAAAAAACTTAATTAATTTTCTAATTATATTATTTAAGAATTATAATTTGCATCCATAATTTTTTTTATTTCATTTTAATTTTATTCTTAATTTTAATTCATATTTTGAATTATATCAGATTTTTATCTCATATTTTCATTTTAAAGTTTTTCTATTTTTTATTGATTTTAATATTCTTTTTATTTTTATATCATAAGTTCATCTTTTAATTCATCAATTGATTTTAATAAATTATTATTTTATATTTATAGGCTTTATTAACTTATTAATAATTCTAAATAAATATTAATTTTAAAAATTATTAATTTTAAAAATTATTAATTTTTACTATGATTAAATTTCATAAATTTTAATTTCTTTGAAATCAAATTAATAATATATACCTTTATTCATAGAACTAATTTATATCTTATTTATCTCATCAATATTTTTTATTTTTATCTATAATTCTTTATTTTGAGCTGTTATTTCTATATTATATTATTTTAATTAATAAAGTTCATCATCTTTTGACTTAAATTTTTCATCTAATTATAAAAACTCCCTTTTTTATTGTTATATTTCATTTTTTTATTATTTAATTTTATCATCTAATTACTAAATTTAATTTTTTAACTATTTTTTTTCAGTTTCAAATATTTAATTAAACTATTTTTAAAATTAAGTTTAATTTTCTAAATAATTCTCACTTTCTGAACGTAATTTTTAATTTTCTAACAGCAACATTTGTTTACTCATTAAAATCTAACTTTCTCTTCTTTTACACTCATTAATTTCATCTTTTAAATTTTGCATTTCTATTTTAGTTTCACTTTAATTTAGAAAGCTAAAATCTTATGAAAATTTTTTCAACTATAAATTTTAATCTTATTGATTATCATTGAATTTATCTTGAGAAATATCCATTATATTTTTAGATTTTTCTTTAAAATACTAATCTTATGTTTCTTGACATATACACTTTATTTAATAAAAATCATTTTTAAAATTATCATAATCTATTTAAAATTATTAATAATTTTCATATTACATTTCTTTTAAATTTGATATTATTTATTAATAAGTGTTTTTAAATCTTTTGTCAAAAAATGTATTTATTATTTTTGTAAATTATTATTTATTCTCGATTTAATTTTTATATATAAATTATTGAAATAAAGATAACTATTCATGTTAATGATTGCTTTGTAATTATTTTAGAGATAACTCTAAATCTTTCATATTATTTTATTATATCTAATTAGTTTTTTAAATTTTTATTTTTTTATTAATTTTATCATATTTTTTAAAAATTTTTATTAATTTATTATATTTTTTAAAAATTTATGAAATTATATGATATTTTTTAAAAATTTTTAGAATTATATCATATTTTTTAAAAATTTTCAAAATTTTATGATATTTTTTAAAAAAACTAAAATATATATTAAATATTTTACTTATTTTGCAATCTATTTAAAATCGATTTCTATGTTATTACTAAATTTATTTTATAATTTTTGCATTTAATCTTAAAATATCTATTTTTGCCCTATTATATATAAATTTTACTTTTAAAAAATTTCTAAGCTTCATTTTTAAATACAAAATCCATGCATTAATTAAAAACAGGAATACTTCCTTTGTTAATGGTATCACAATATTAATTTATAATTTGAACAAGCATAGACCCATTTAACTATTAACCATTAATTTTTTTAGGTGTGACTATTTTTTATTAAAAAAAAAATAAATAAAAATATATAATATATTTACTTTTTTTATATATTTTATTTCTTAAAATTTCCACTTATTTCAAAAATTCTGGTCTTAACTCAATATCTTCTAATTAAATTAGATTTTATAGCTAATCTTCTTGTTCTACAGGTCTAATTAACACTTAACAATCACGATCTTAAAAAAAATGTTTGAATTATCTTCTTAATTTGTTTTTTTATTCTATTACATCTCCGGAACCTATTATTTCGTCTAAAGAATTCTCTAAGTATTATTTACTATCTATTCTTTCGTGATTTTTGTTTTCAATACATCTTTTTTATAAAAATATTTTACAAAGCAAAATCACGTAAAACCCATAAAAAACTAGGAAAATTCAAATTTTATTGATTATTTTTCATTTCTATATCTTTTGCTAAATTTAACATGACTTATAATTCTTAAAAAGATTATTCATCGATGGTTTGCCTAAATAAAAAATTAGATACATAGAATTAAATAAAAATAATGAACTAAGTAATAAAGATAATAAAAATATTTTAGAATCCGAGCAGAACCCAGAATTAGGATTTCCTATGCCTTCAGAATCTACGACTAAAAAAGCAAATTAATCATATTTTTGATTTTAAGCCATAAGAGTTTATTTTAATAAAACAAGACCTTTTGTACAAGCATTTATAGTATTTCCAATTTAAAATTCATTTTTATTTAAAACAATTTTATTAATGAAATAACTTTTACCCGATCTTTATTTACCAATAATTGACAATATACCTTAATTTGATAAAGAGTATTACCTAATTTTAAATCTTAAGGTAATTACAACAAATAATCTTCAGATTCTTTTGTTATATGATATAATCCGTTTTAATCTTATATTATAAATGGAATTGTGTTTGAATTATTTTGCATAACAATTTTTTATATAGTTAAATTTTTATAATTATTTATTTTCAAATTTGAATTTTTAATTACTTTTAAATCATATTTTATTAATAAAATTAATTTAAAAACACAATCAATGCTAATTTCTTTAATTTAAATAATTGTTCGATCTTATATTTTACTTATAATCTAGATTTTTTTTATCACTATACTACTAATAATCATAATCTTTGTCTTCATTTGAAACTTCGCTTATTATACTCATTTTTAGTAATTTGTCCTCTAATATTATGAATTGATTTACCAGATTTTATGCCATTCATATCGATCTCTTAAATATTTTCTTTTTAAAAATTATTTTAAAAAATTTCATTTTTTTGATAATTCAATTGTAAGGTTTTTTTATCATTTTTAATGCAATTTTATAAACGTTCTTCATAGCTTATTTTCAGATTTTGATTTTAAATCAGATTTTTAATGTTAGTATCAAAATTATTTGAATTATCATGTTGTTTAAAATCATCATTTTATTTTTCAACACTTATAAAAATAGACTAAATACTTTTAATATTAATCATGCATTTTATTTATAAATTTATTGTTCATTATTTTATTAATTTCTGCTCA
>Ga0228633_1000536_pt1 | contig 10703 bp, 3 predicted proteins | sample 41DmetaG_FD_182703 | JGI IMG/M metagenome (GOLD analysis project Ga0228633, IMG submission 182703) | Seawater microbial communities from Monterey Bay, California, United States - 41D | ecosystem: Environmental > Aquatic > Marine > Coastal | place: USA: California | collected 2016-11-13
GCGATAGATAGTACTTAAGAAGTAAATTATTTTTAAGAAGAAAATTAATGTAGGTTTTGGATTTATGAAATCAATCACAATGAAACTATATAAAAAAGCCACCTAGAAAAAAAATGAATCATAAAATGATTAATGATGAATTAATTGAAATTAAATAATATATTGTTTAATTATGTATATTTGGAAAGAAAAATTTAATCAAAATTAAAGTTTTAAAATATTTTATAATTTTTTTAATGAATTTTAAAAAAAATCTTAACGAACTTTAAAAAAGTCAAAAGAAAGCAATTTAATTTGATTAAGTTTATTTTCAATAAAATTATATGTTGAAAAATGAAATTTTACTAAAATATATATATGAATAGAATTTTAAAGCTATAAATATTAAAAAGCTTCTAAATTTTAGATAGTCTCTATTCTCTAATTTTTTTTCTTTCAAATGAAAAATTTAAAGAACTTAAAATAATATATTTAATAAAGTTATGTCACATTAAGATTGGAATATTCAGAATGATCTTTAAAATAGTTAAAAAAATAAAGATTAATAAACAATATATAATTATTTAAACAAAATTGATTTTGATATTATAGAAATACAAGGTAAAAACTAAAACAATTCTGAAATTGTAAATAAATAAATTTATTTCATTTTTTATTAATGGTTCATTTATATTTTTCATTATTATTCATTGATTTTTCAACATTTTATTCATTTTAATTTAAATTTATAAAAGAAATTTTAATTTTATTACAAAAGATTTTGTAATTTTGAAATTTAAATTTTTAAAATTTTTGAATTTATTTTTGATTATAAATTGATTTAAATAGAAGTCCTTAAAAACTAACTAATTTATAAAAACATATCACAAACATGTTTTGACATTTTAAAAAGCAACAATGAATTGAATTTAAATCAAATTTAAATAGTGAAAAAATATATCAAAAGAAACTTTGAAATACTTGAAAATATGTAAAATGATCAATTTATAAATAAATCTAAAAATATAGAATAAAATGTTAAATAAAATAAATAAAGAGGCTTTTATAAAATTTTAACTTAAGATGAAAAATAGAAAATTATTGAAATATGTAAAAATGATCCTTAATAAATTTAAAATATATCAACTCTATAAAATATAAGTGTTAAAAATATTTAAAGATGGATATTGAATGGATCTGTAAGAAAAAAAGGTTAAATTTTATTTTAGATGAAAAATTTAGAGATTTCTTAATAAATTTATATAAATTTCATTATAAATTTTATATAAATTTTATATAAATTTTATATAAATTTTATATAAATTTTATATAAATTCTTTAAATATTTTATATATAATCTTTAAATATTATAAAAAAATTTTAAAAAAATTTTAAAAAAATTTTAAATAGTTTTAGATAATATAAAATTATAATATAAAGGTTGTGGTCGAAAAATAAGAAATTATAAGATGGAAAAATAATTAATATTATGGATTAAAGAACAAATACAGAATGGAAATGGAAAATTTTTATCATAAAAAATAATCTGTAGATAAGCATAAAAATATTCAAATTATGACTTATCATTCGTGGCATCAAGAGGGTGGTTTCATAAATTTTCAATTCGTATAGGTCTATAGCGTTTGATTAATAAATAAAATATTGATAATTCATGTGAATTTAGTTTAAACTGTGATAATTAGAATTTAAAATAAATTCAAAATATGCACGAAAATTCCACAGGTGACTAAAGCTATTTAAAACTTAATTTAAATCAATTGGATTTTAATCTTGACACGTAAAAAAAAGAAAATATAAATCAATTTCTTCACGAAGGCTATTATAGCTATGATGCAAATTTTTCATTTGATTGAATTTCTTTTTTAATAAATTTATTAATTATTGAATTTTAAAAATTTTTCAATTTTTTTAAAAATTTCATAACTAAGCTAATCATTTTTAAAAATATAAATTAGAAAATTATAAATATATATAAAAAATAGTTTTATAATTTATTTAAATAATTTTATAATATATTTATAATAAAAATTTAAAAATTTTAATCTTAATTATAAATAAATGATTAAATAGAGAAATTTCTCGACAATATGCATAGTTGCAGGAAGCCCTTCAAATGATTTAAGAGCTGCACGTCTTATGAAATAAATCAAAAAATAATCTCCAGAAACTAATTTTATTGGTATCGGAGGACCTAATATGTAAGCTGAAGGACTAAGTTCTTAAAATAATTTTGGTGATGTTAATTAATTAATTGACAAACCTTTTTTCCCTTTAAAGAACTTTTTAAGAACTTATATAAAAAATCCATGGCATCCATTAATGGCTTCTTTACATTATAAAAATAAGTAAGTTGTTAAAAAACTTGAAAATAATGATTTCTATTAAAATCTAGCATTACATAAACCATCAGCATTTTTGACTGTCGGAAATGAGTTTTTAGCAAAAGACATTTATTCTATGTTAAATAAATATTATGAATTATAAGATTAGGTTAAGCCACCTTGTATACTTTATGAAAGATTTGCTCATAATTAAAGAAATGAATTTAAATTGTAAGTGAAATTAATTTAAGTTATTTAGATCATTTTTTATATACTGCCCCAAAAGAATAGGTAAATTGGCGATCTGCTGTTTTCCCATCAACAAATGTCGGATAAGAAGGTGTATTTAGAGCATATCATTATTTATACTCTACTAATGATCATTTTAGATAATATTTGACTGAAAATACTATTCCAATTTTAGACGAATATCATTAAGATATCATGGAAAAATTAATTAAAGATGAAAGAATAGAATTTAGAAAAATTCACAATTTAAAAGAAGATTAATATGTCTTTTTTTTAGCCCCCGGTAATACCAAAGTTGAGGTAATTAATAATTTGAAATTAAGGTAGAAAAAAATTTGGATTTATTTGAAAAAGCAATAAAACACTTTATACAAAAAACAGGATAAAATAAAGAAAACTTTGCTGTTGTGATATCTTTATAAGAAAAGATGTAAATTAAAGAAATGCCAATAAAGGTAATATTAGCAGAAAATGAAAACTAGAAATTTTCTGGAATGGCAGGTTGTGACATGGGTATTGCAGTAAATGGTGAGATAGTTAATGAATTTGCAGCATTTTAATTGCCAACTGTAGTTATAAATGAGGTAGGATTTTTTTAAGCATATTTTACTTTACTTTATAATCAATTTGGTATTATATATATATTAATAAGATAGCGATTTAAATATATGCGTAAATGGAATGGCTTATCCAGAATTGATGGCCTGTAAATTTGGAGATGCTTTCCCTGAAAAATTATCTGATTTTATACAAGATTTTTAAAAATAACCTAAAACCAGATATGTTATGGCAAATAAAATGAACCCTATTTTAAAAAAAATGACACCAATACATGATGAATAAGTTTTATATAAAATATATAGGCTTAAAAAAAAGATGTTACCAATTAAGAAAACTAATACCATAATTGTATTAGACCTGATCTTTTAACAGCATAAACAGTTTTGTAAGCCGCTTAAAAATATGAATCTTTAAATCATAATATTAAAAGATATTAAATTGAGAATGAAAGAAATCAAATGCTCGAATCATTATAATGGAATTGATAGTTTTAAGAATAATAATAAAATCATTTAAATATTATTTAATAAAAATTTTAAAAATTTATTAGAAAAATTAAATTTATTTACAAAATAAATTTCACTCTTTACTAGTTTTTATTTTTATAAACTATTTCTTAGTTACAGAAGTTTATTACTATTATTATTATTACTATTATTATTATTACTATTATTATTACTATTATTATTATTACTATTATTATTATTACTATTATTATTATTACTATTATTAGTGTTACTATTATTATTGTTACTATTATTAGTGTTACTATTATTATTTCAAAACTATAGGTATCTTGTCAAAATTAATTTATTTATTTACTTGCTTATGTTGTTACTGTTACTATTATTATTTCAAAATTATTGGAATTTATTCAAAATTAGTTTTATTGTAAACTTGCTTACATTGTTACTGTTGCTGTAATTATAGTTATTTCTAATGTATTGGTATTTATTCAAAATTAATTTTATTGTAAACTTGCTTATTTTTAAAATGCTAATCCAATTCATATTTTCCTTATAGTCTGGCATAAACTATTTCACATATCTAAATTTTAAATTATTTTAACTTTTTTGCTTTTGAAAAGTTCCCAAATTTTACCATGAAATTCTTAATAAAAATCATGAACATAATCTCTATTTATAAGATTAATAAATGCATATCCGAAATTGCTTTCTTTCTAAAAATAAAAAAAGATAACTTATTGATCCATAGGTAAATAAAAAAAATCATATTTATTTGCAAAAATTTTATCAATTTTACACAATAAATGATTAGTTTCATACTAATTAGGAATATTTTTTATCATAATAGTAGTTCTTATGTCATTACAAATCTAAAAATTATATAAAAAAGAACATTTTTCACTATAACTTAGTATTTGAATTTATCTTCTTTAGAAATTGATTAAGATTTTCTGTTAGATTAGTTCAAATTTTTAAAAAAATGGTTAAATTTATTTGTTTATTGATCATCATCATCATCATTTTAAGGCTATTTCAATGGAGTTTTAGTATGAATTTAATTTTGAGATAGATTTAAAGTTTAATAGTTTCTACCACTACTTTGAGCTGTAGAGTTGAATTCAACACTTTAATTATGAATATTATATGAGCTATTATTGAGAGAAAATGTATTATTATTATCAAAAGCCTAAATAAAAATATTTTACTTATGAAATTTTTTAATGACTACTAACTTAGCTTAAACTTTTTTAATTATTTTAAGTATTTGAATAAATTACACTATTCTATGAATTAAAATTTGAAAAATATTAAAGATTATTATTATACTCTTCATTTTCTTCAATTTATTATAAACTCTATTAATGAAATTAAGAATCATTAATCTTATTTAGTATAATTTTTTCTTTAATATATTGTTCATTTTCTTCAATTTTGTCATCATCATTACTAACTTCATTATCACTCAACAAATTAGTAAAACTATTTAGTGATTCTTTATAATAATAATCTTCCTAATAGAGTTTAGTTTCTTTCAGAAAATCTGGTTTTTAAGACATATATTTACTAAATTCATTACTAAGATTTTTAAAAATATATGAATCATATAATAAAAACTATCAATTCAAAAGTTTTTTATTTTGATTAAATTAATAAATAATATGTCTATGATATATTTTTAAAGAATTAATAAAAATAGTTACTTTAAAAAAATATTAATTATTATAATATTATCATTTATTATAAAATTTATCATTTTATAATCTCTCAAGATGTCTTTTTACCAAACTCTCTTTGCTTGGGGGCTCACCTCTGAAATAAATATTATGCAATGTATCATATCTATTCCCATCTGGTCCTTATAAGGCATCTCCGCAGTCCCAAGTTCCTTATTATCCTTTCACTGACCACCATTCACCTTCATTTCCGAATGGTCTATCCCATAAACCTCCTTTTTAGTTGTTTCCCCAAGTTTTTGGCTCAAAAGGAACTGAAAATAAATCAGAATTTGACTATAAAGGACTAATTTCTTTTAAATTTTCTATTCTTGTTTAATCACCAGTCATTGCTGTCTTAATTATACCTAAATTTTAAGTTTTAAAATGAATTTATTTATTAAAATTTGATGTTCGACAATAAAATCTTTATTTATATAATAAATACCTTAGTTCTAGTACATCCTTTTATTAAAATTCCAATTAGTTCAAATTAACATGAGATTTACCTTGATTAGGATCATTTGGTATTTGACTACCATCTAAATCTAAATTTTCATATGGATGATGGCTATATGCAAAAAAAAGTGTCCAACCGCCTCCATCAGTAACTTAATCACAATAAACTTCTATAGTAGTATGAACAGTTTTTATCCAATATACACCATTTGCAATATCCCCACCATTTAATAAAATATCAATGCATGAAAAACCAGGGTTTGTTTATGTTGTTCCTAATTTTTTATCTTTAGCAGGAGTATGTATCACTTTGATTTCTTAAGTTTCATATTCTACATTGCATGCGTCTCTGCAATTTTTAATCATCTCTTACCCGACAAATTTTTTAATGAGACTGGCTCCAGCGGTGTCAGCAAAACCTAATAATTCAGCGGTCATTGATTTTGAAGCCAAATATTAAAAAATTAAAGTTAAATGATTGCAACAATTCAAACACATACTATTTTAACAGTCTAATAGTCTCTCTTTTGATTATCTACGCAATGCTTAGCACTACTCCATTTGATTAATAGTTCCATGAGGAAATATACAAAATCTATATGGTTATGTGATATATTTAAGAGAATAGCCTATTTTTTACTTCTCTTCCTATGATTTGTATGCATTTTCTCTTTGTATTTAAGGATAATAATCTGCCAAATCTCCATTATCCATCTAAATGTAAGTTTGATAATTACTTTTTTATTATGAGAGCTATGTTATACTTATTCAAGTTAATTTGCCTATTTAAGGATAATTGTACATAATCTTTTATTTTTTATATGAACGCCTTAAACTCAGAATTTTTAGGAATTTATTGTGTAACATTAATAAAATTTATCAATAGAAGACATTTTATAATAAACAACATATTTATAAATTATTTAATTTTATTTTTTTTGCGATATATAATTTAATATATTTTAGAAAATAATAAGAATATATTCAAAAATTGATATAAATATCATTTACATATTGAGTATTTAATCATATATTTTTAAAATTATTCCAGACCAACAATTGTTGCAATAACAGTTTTGATGTCTTTTTTATATCTTTATTCATAATTTTTGAACATAAATTCTTTTACAATATATTAAATCAAAGACTCCTCTGTAGAATTTAAATTTTTAATCATCTATCTTAAATAAATATATTTACACTATTAATATTATTTTGAAGTTCTGTATTTAATATAAAATAATCTGATTTATTTTCGGTTTAATATATAGGTTTATCATTTTCAAATAATTATATATTTTTTGTGTTAAAACATTAAGTATTACGATTTGATACAAAATTTTCTAATAAATATGATTACATAGTTTATAAATCACGAATTTATATTTATGAATTATATTTAAAAAAAACAAAATTTTTCATTTTTTCATCCAAAAATTAAGGAAATTAATCTAATGTTACTATTTAATCTATTTATTTCAATTACCATACTGTTTCGTCCAGCCCTTCATTTTCTTTTATACAATTTAATTTTCTTGTCAAAATTTCTTGCCTTTCTTTTTATAAAATCTTAATTTTTTTTTTACAATTATTTTTAAAGCTTTCAGCGTTATTTATTAAATCTAATATTTACATTATTTTATCATTTAAATCAGCAACCATTTCCATTTCTTTTAATAAATTACTTTTATGGCTTTGAACATAATTTTTATTGTTGGAATCCATTTTTTTAATATTTTATCTCATTTCTTCACTTTCAATTTTTTTATCAATAATATGATTTTAATTTTTAACACTTTTTCTATGATTTAAAATTAATTCTTTTTATTATTGATTAATCTATTTTAAAATATTTGGATCTAATTTATTTTTGCATTCTATAATCTATAATTATAATAATTAACTATCATTCTATGTTATGATTTTAATTTCAGCATAGTTTCTATCCGATGTCTTAGAAAAAATAGTAATTTTTCTTTACCAATTACATTATTTAATGTTAATGTGTATTTTTTTTAGCATTTATTATAAATTTAGGAGATTTATTTTTCTTATGGAACAGTCTAAAATCTTGATGAGTAGAATTAGCTACTGCTTTGCTCCATGTATAGTGGTTCAGGTTCAATTATTTATGATTTTCTTATAGATGGTAAATGGTAAGTTATGTCTTCTAAAGTCAACTTAACTTCTGTTTTTTTACGAGAAGTAAAAGATTTTGTTATTCCTATTTCTCCCGAAGAGTTTGTTTGTCTTTTTTATAAAAACATAACTATTTTATAAATTTATAAATTATAAAAAAATTATTTATTATAAATTCATATCATAAATTATGATAATAGTAATTTTTATGTTCAAAAATTATTTCTATTTTTGATCATAATCTTTGGAAATACCATATTAGCTTTTTCATTATTTATAATATTTTATTTAAATCCTAAAATTTTAGAATTATATAAATTTCCATCATTTAAAATTTTGAAATTTTTATCTTATAAAAATATATTTTTTTTTGGCTTTTCCACAGTGTTTTTATACTAAATTAAATTTCTATGCTTAGGCTCTGAACTCATACTTAGTAATTTAATTTATTCTTCTGAATATTCAATTTATATATTTTATGGTATTTTTGTTTTAACACTAATTTTAAAAATTGTTTTTGACTTATTTATTTCATCAAATATCTAAAATTTTTAAAAATATTCATGTTTTAGTAATTATTCTGCACTTGGTCTAATGTTTGGATTTAATTTAAAAATCTGTCTCATAAGATCAATTGCTTCAGGACATGCATTCTTTATAATAAATTTAAATTCAAATTAGTATATACTTGTATAATATTTTCTAAAGGAATAGGTAATTATTTTGGAAATTATATACTATCCTTTGTTAATTTATTTTAAGAATAATAATCATTTTAATCCTCACAAGGAGAACCCAATATACTACAAATTTAATTTATTTAATCTAACTATGATTTTCCTTAAAAAATCGGCTTTTAATTATATAATTCTGCCATTATAGTTCCAATGGCAAATATATCCACTGGATAGCTATATTAGCCTTCCATGAGTATTTATTCGGGGCTTCTATACCATCGAGTAGCTGTATATTCAGTAAATGGAGGAAGAGAATATATAGACTTAATTTAACCAAAATCACATATTTTTACTATATCTTTTGATATTAATATATTTTCGGGCTTTAAATCCCTGTGAAAATATCCTTTTTAATGCATATAATCAATTCCTTGTAATATTTATTTAATAATTTTTGCTATAAAAGGTTCAGGTATTATTCTTTTTTTCTTTTTTTATCTTGAGTAAAATTAATATAAGTTTTATTCCATTTACTCAAAAACAATATATAATTCTTCTTTTTCTAAAAAGATCTTCAAATTAAAAAAAATACATCTTTCAATTGTATGATATTTTTATGAGAAAATTAAGTTAAAAATTGAATTTCATTTAAATTGATATATTCCTATACTGTTTTAAATTTTTTATAAAGTTTTTTTATTGCAAAAGTTTCACCTGTTTCTATATGAGAAGCACTATAGACTATTCCATAAGTTCCTTAGCCAATAATTTTGTTTAATTAATAGTCCATAATATAAATATTATAATTTGGCTTGATATTAATAGAGATAATTATATTAAAAAATGGAATTTTACTATAATTATAATTTTTTTATAAATTCTTCTTTAAATTACATATAATTTTTTAAAATATATATTTAATATAGAAATGAAAGTAAAATACTTATTTAATACGTATTTTTTCAGATAATTAAATTAAAACACTCGAAAAATATAAAATAATCATATATAAAGCTTATAATAATAACAATAATACGAAATAAAACAAGAAAAAAAATAGTTTAAATCACATTGGCCAACTTTTTAACATTTGACAATGGATTTCATTTATGTTCACTGTGATTATTCATTAAATATGCAATTATTTTCTCCATTTAGATGGACACCTTTAATATAAATTCATTAGTAATCTAAAACATTTTTAAGAAAAATGGTTTCAAATAAATTTAATTATAGGTATATTTTTAAAGACTAAATATTATTACAGAAGAGCATAAAAGTGAGTTGATAGATACATTTATTTTTGAAGCGTTAAAAACTACAGATTTTGATTATTATTATGATTATTAAGCGAATCCTTCAAAATTAACAAATTTTCATGGAACAATAGATTTTTTACTTTATAATAAATATCAACCATATCCTTTAATAGCCATTGTAAAGACAAAAAGAGTATTTTGTAAAATAGTAGAAAAAGAAATTGATGATTTTAATCCGTCTCAAAGCGTTGGGGTATTAAATGTATATATTAGATCGCATAATGGTTGATTACAAATGTACAATAAAAATAAAAAGATTTGAAATATGTTCACGTTATTTTAACAAGTGGAAATAAATGGAAAGCTTTTAGAGTGTCTGTAGATGGAGATTTTTAAGAAACTGGGTATTATGTAGCTACAAATAATGATTTAGAAAAAATATATTATGATTATGATATGCAAAAAGTTATATTAGGTAAATATCATATTTTTATATAGGATTAATAAGATTTACATTAGAGCTTGATTATGAGAATATTAAAAAATTGAATGAAATTTATGAATTTATAGATGAATAAAAATATTTAACTGAGAAAGATCCAGAAACAAAAAGAATATCTGATAGAAATGAAAAATATTGGAATTATTTGCCAAAATCATTTAGAGAACTATTTTTCAAAAATTGAGTTTTATTAATAATAAAAGTATCTCTTTAATTAAATAAACAAATCTTATATAATATTATTAATTTATTGTTTATGCATTATTAATTTAAATTAAATAATATAGATTTATAATATTTAAATGCGAAATACTAATTATGGTAATATTGGTTAAAAAGGGGTTGGGGTTGGGGTTG
>Ga0228633_1000537_pt1 | contig 10698 bp, 13 predicted proteins | sample 41DmetaG_FD_182703 | JGI IMG/M metagenome (GOLD analysis project Ga0228633, IMG submission 182703) | Seawater microbial communities from Monterey Bay, California, United States - 41D | ecosystem: Environmental > Aquatic > Marine > Coastal | place: USA: California | collected 2016-11-13
TCTAATTCACCTGCTGCTATTGCATCCTCTTCTGTATCAAAAATAGCCGATACTGGGCATTCTGGTACACAAGCTCCACAATCTATGCATTCATCTGGGTTGATATACAAGCTTTTACCTACTAACTCTTCTTTGGTCATATTTGCAACTTCAGCTCCTGCACCTGTTATGTCGATAGGACCATGTATACAGTCTACAGGACAAACTGCTACACAGGCCGTATCACAGGTACTAACGCATGGGCTTCCAATTATATAACTCATTTGCCTATATTAGTTACCTTTTTCATAAAACTATTTAATGCTTCTTTTTTAGGTACTCCTTTTTTTATATCTGCTGTAACTTCTAATGCACCTATCATGTTAGACATAATTTCTCCAATAACATCTAATTCTTCATCTTTGATACCTCTAGCATCTATTAGATCTTCAAGTACATCTAAAGTTTCAATAAGATAGTCGTCGTCATTTTTTAATGTGAACTCAACTAAATGTCTGATAAGTGGTAATCTCATTCTCCGAAGTGTCTTTCTATAGTCTCTAATACATCATCTGCTTCAGCTAATGCTGTTATTGCTTCAGTAGCATTTTTATAGAAATCTTCAGTTGAATGATCACCAATACCAGCAGGGTGTTCAGTTAACAACTCTAATGTTAGTAGAGCTTTTGACTTTTTTGCCTCGAATTCCTTCTTAAGCATTTTTATTACTGTATACTGTGCCATAATTATAAATATTAAACTTCTCTTTGATCTTCGAATGCAATAATATGTGGTCTCCAAGTCATTCTGAAACCATTATCTCTAACCCAATCAAATAATATAGGGTAAGACTTATGTAAAGCTTCTCTAGTATCACCAGCAGGCATAAACCATACCTTCTCTCTAGGAGCTTCTAATACATCAATACAATCTAAGATCTCTTTTAAAGCATACTCATCTTTACCATCCCATACAGGTTTAATATGGTAATCAGAATGATATGCTATACTTTCTTTTATTGCAGGATAATTAAGTCGAAACTTATTATGCTGTTTAATCATTCTCTCATCAGTAATTTTTCCTTCAGGAGTCTCAACACCGATAACAGGAACTGAATTACTGAATTTAGGACTAATACTAAGGAGGTTAATAGGATAATCGGTAGCAAGGAAATGGCTTCCTTCATTTTCCATAGTAATGAAGATATCTCTTTCATGAGCAAGATGGGTTAGTTCGTTAACAAGTTTTTTATGCATAGTAGGACTACCTCCAGTTAACATCATTTCTGATATATGTGGATTATCATCGTATGCTTTAATAATATCGTTAAATGAGTATTTACCTTTCTCAGGATGTATAGAAGTATACCAACTATCACACCATCCTCCTTCACCGAAGTAACATCTATGTGTACATCCAGTAGTTCTTATCACTACTGTAGGATAACCTGCTCTTGAACCTTCAGATTGAACAGCAGTATAGATTTCTACAATAGGTAAATTTTTATCATAATCTTCTATTCTACCTAGGCTCATATATTGCGTTATTTTTATCGTGTTCTCTAAATTCTACTTTTGTAATAGAAACTCTACCATTAGTCTCTTCTTCTATGAAAGGATTTAACTTATTAAATAGAAACTCAGCAAATTTCTCTGCACCTACTGCTTCTACTTCTCTTAGTTGTATAAACCCTTGTTTATCCATTTCTCTAAACGTATCTAATGCAGGATCATCGGTAGCTACTACAACAGTATGATCAAACATGTGATCCATCCAAGCTTTAGGAGACATACCATCTATATTACCATTTGCTCTCTTCATTCCTCCAAAATCCCATACCCAATTTCTTTGATCTAATTCACCTTCAAAATATAACTTAAATGATACTCCATAACCATGTAAATACTGGCAATGAGTAGTTGTTGCTTTCCATTGACGAAAACAAGTACTAAATCCATCAAATACTTTTGTTGATCTATGCTTACCCATTATACTAATTCTTCAATTATACCAACTATTTCTGATAATATAAGAAGAATAGCTGAGACTACCAAATTAAATGGTATAAAACAGTATCCTAATATTCTAATACCTGATTTGATAAAAGATACAATCTGATGCTTTCTAGCATCTGGATAGTTTAACGGTTCTGGGGGTGTAAGTTTGTTTTGATGTTTACGGTTTGCTAAGTATTGCTCTTCCGTCATTCTGCGAGACTCAACATCATAGAGATCTTTCTCGACTTCTTTTAAATCTACCATTTTTAGTGTTTTTAAAGTGGTGCTACGACACTATAGTCATATTATTATTATAATATAAGAATAAATATTCAGAAAAACAACTATTATCCTATAATTGATCCTGATATTTCTAACCAATTATTACCATTGTAGAATGCTAAAGTACTTCCAGTGACTGCTAACGAACCGGTAGATGGATTAGATGGTAAAGGATCAGAAGGTTGTATTGTCAGTAATTGAGAAGAACTAATAATAAACTCTCCAGTTGATGTTGAGGATGTTTTGTCAATTTCTATACCAACTGATGTACTTCCTGAAGCATTTATTAAATGTAATTCATCTGCAGCTGGATAAGCAATTACCTGTACTAGGTTTCTTGATTGGTTACCAAGTGATGATGAATCAAAACCAATTTCACCATATACAGTTGCTTGTGAAGTTGATAAAAATCTAATATCATTTCCTCTTATTTCTGTATGTAGAGGGTAAAGTGAACTAGAATAAAATACGTTTCTATTAAAAAAGTTAGTATTTGTAAATGTATTAGATACACCTGTTCCTACTACTGAACCGCTTATACTACTTTCTTTAAAGTAAGATCCTGTTTCACCTAATATACCGTTTACTTTAGTATCTAGTGCTGTATGGTTGGCTACATTACTTGCTACATCAGATGCTACAGATGAACTATTAGTTGTTATTGAAGATAAGTTAGTTGCAATGTCTGTTGCTAAGGAACCACTTAAACTTGCTGTAGCCGTATTTACTGCAGTTGTTAGTTGGGCATCAGTAGCATATGTACTATCTAATGAAGAACTAAATGCTAATAAACTACCTACATCTGTTGCAAATGAACTAGAATTAGCTAATTGAACCCAGTTGCCACCGTGAGCAAAATATGCAGAACCTGTATTATGTACGTGTGCAAACATTCCATGGTAAGTAGAAGCAGCAGGTAAATCAGAAAAATTAGTGTATACGTTAGAATACTGTATTTTCTTACCTGGTAAGTCAACTATACTTGCTGAATGAGAAACATATGAGCTTGTTACTGAATTAATAGATGTCAATTGTGATGCCATACTAGAACTAGTTGTAGTAAAAGCACCAGATATCTCTGTACTAATTTGAGCTGAACTGGAAAGTAATCCTATAAACCTATCTGCTGTGATTGAGCCTGATATTTTTACTGAACCTGTAAAGTTATGGTTATCATCTAACGAATCACCAAATTGGCTTGATCCTGAACTAAATAAAGTGCTAGATTGTGTTAAAGCATTAACAGTTAATGAATTTGCTGTTAGTGCACCAGTAACGGTTACACTTCCAGTTACTGATAAAGAACTACTAAGGTTTAAACTGCCAAGGTTAGCTGATCCTGTACCATCTTGTACAACACCGCTTGCTCCTACTTGGAGTATTCTTTCGTAAGTGTCCTTTATGGAATTGTTAGTGAAATTTGCCATAGAAATAGTGATATTTAATAAATAGGACTAGAAATTCTTATATTGAAATGGATCTCTCTTTTTCAATTCCTGTACTCTTCTTTTATATTCTTTATTTCTTTTCCACTTTTTATAAAGTGACTTAAAATATTGTATAATTCTCATTTTTTAAATATTAAGTAGTTATTTAATACCAGTACATCTATATCTGAATTTAAAAATCTAGATAGTGCCTGTTCTGGTGATATTGTTATGGTTTGGTCTTTTAAGTTAAATGAAGTGTTCAAAATTACTGGAATGCCTGTTATTTTACCGATCTCTTTAAGTAGTTTATAATAAAGTGCATTTTGTTCTTCAGTTACAGTCTGTACTCGTGATGTACCGTCTATATGAGTAGCAGCAGGTAAGTATTTTACCTTAGTCTTTACAACAACGTTCATGTAAGGCACTGGTTCTTTTATATCGAAGTAACGTTTAGAATCTTCCAAAGTTACAGACGGTGCAAAAGGTCTAAATCCTTCTCTTTTTTTAACAATTAAGTTTAATTTTTTTCTCATATTACCATCTCTTGGTGAAGCTAATATAGATCTATTACCTAATGCTCTTGCACCAAATTCCATTCTACCTTGAAACCAAGCCACTATATGTTGTGTTGCAAGTAACTGAGCTATTTTTTGAACAAGCACATCATCCCCGATTTTGTAATAGGTGATATTAGGTAGTTTTTCTAATGAGTCTTTAATCCATTTATTTTTATAACTTGGACCTAGGTATGGACTGATATCAACGTGTTTGTCTAAACAAGCTCCTATAGCTGAACCTGCATCAGAAGGTGCAAATGGGACATGAACTGATTTAAAATACTTATATGCCAAAACGTTTGCTACTCCATTGTAAGCGCATCCACCTGTAATACATATATTTGAGGACCCTGTTAAGTTTTTTGTTTTTCTCAACAACTTTTCGAACTCCTGTTCGTAAACTTTCTGTAATGTTGCTGCTAAATCTTTGTGATCCTGTGTTATAGGCTCTTCCGGTAGTCTTGGTTGTAATTCTAATAATTGACATAATTTTGATGTAAACATAACTTTCTCAGAATATTCCCATGAGAAATATTTTTGATTAAGTTCTAAATTTTCACTTGTGTGGTTGAATACTTTATTTAATTTATCGTAATACTTAGTATAATCTCCGTATGGTGCTAAGCCCATTACTTTATACTCTCCTTCATTTGGTTTAAACCCTAAGTATGCAGTAATAGTGGAATATAACATTCCTAAAGAGTTAGGAAAATTTTCAGAATAAAGAGTATTAATTGTTCTATTCTTACCATGAGAAATACTTACTGTTTCCCATTCACCTACTCCATCAACCGATAGAATAGCTGAATCTTTAAATTTAGAAGTAAAATAACTGAAAGCAGTATGAGAAGAATGGTGGCTGTGATAGATAATCCTACCGTTGAATCCAATACCTTGTAGTAAAGTTTCCGGAGAGTTATTTTTTCTGTCTTTATTATACCTTTGTCGAAGAAAAAAAGTTCTAATCGGTCTTTTATTGAAGATAGTTTTAACTCTATCGTCTTTAATTTTAGGATTTTCATACCAGTGTACTTCATTTACTTTATTAATATCTACTCCATGTTCTGCTAAACAGTAATTAATAGCATTAATAGGGAAACTATGATCATGCTTAATACCGGTAAACCTTTCTTCTTCTGCAGCTGCTATAACTTTATCATTCACAACCAAAGCTGCTGCTGAATCATGAAAAAAAGCTGAAATACCTAATTTAATCATAATAATCTAGGAGTTTTATAACGATAGTCTCTCCACTTTCTTGCTCCATCATAATGGTAGTACCTACTTCCTTGTAGGTCTTGTAAAGCGTGAGGTGTAATGTTGTGTTTGTTGCATAAAATTTGTAATGGATATTGACCTAACAATATGCTATGGTCTATACTAAACGTAATATTAGAATCTAATAGCCATTTCTTTAATATAGAGTAAATTTCTATATATTCCAACTTTAAATCATTATTATTAAATTTAAAAAATCCAATGTTAGGCATAGTACTAACCCAATCAAACTCAGGCCAAACATCTTGCACACCGTTTTCTATAAATTCCTTTATCATTGGAATTGAATGTGTTTCTGATAAAGCATCGTACACTCTATCTACTACTAAATCTTTATCATCTGGAAAAATTACTTCATCATAAAACACTATATCTGGGTCTACCAGTATATTAAATTCTGATGAATGATTTTTTAATAGTTCAACTTTAAAGTCATCTAAGTAATGAAAATGTACATCAGTAACTGGTTTAGCATTATACCCTAGTTTTGCTAACTTAGAAACAGAGTAATAATCTGTTAGTATTTCTACATTGTAAAACTTACTTGCAGTTGTATAAGCTTCTTTCATTATCCCCATAGTAAGTCTAAAGTTTTCATCACTGTAATACTTCTTATGACGTAAACTAAAACAATATGTTATTGTTTTTTTCATATAGATTTAATATATTTAAACTTACTTATATTAACTCCTGCTTTAATACATGCAAATGCTAATGCTAAACCTTCACCATTTCCTACAAATTTATATTTATTATACTTTGAAGTAGAATACTTTACAAATAAATTTTCAATAGATTTTAAGTGTTCATATACAGAAAATAAGTTTGGATCTGAGTTAATTAATAAGGTTTGTTCAAAAATTGTTGCAACTTCTTCTGGTCTAATGCCACTTTTCTCAATATGAACTACAAACTCATCCCAATAACCTTCTTCAAATGCATCACAACCAAATCCTCTAAGTAAGTTGGCATTTTTAGAATTAACACCCCATTCTCTAGGGTAAACTATACCTGGTTTGTTGTTGTTTAAATCGTAATCATCTAATCTACTTAACATACCTACGTCACAGTAAAGGGTATTGACGTTTGTATTGAAATATACATTTAAAGTATAATAAAGTTTATCAAAATAGTTAAACTCTTTTCTCACGTACTCATTAAAAAAATAAGTATGTTTAGTACCTTTAGTTCTTTGTTGTAGGAATTCAATATTGTCTGTAAGTATGTATACACAGTCTATTTTGTCATCTAATTTTTCAATTAGCTCAATATTATTTGCAAGTATGTCATTATAGTCACCAACGGCAACTAATGCTAGATTTTTCATACTAGTTGTTTTGGAGATACCCGTTTAATTATATCGTTTTCAGAAAGTCTATACTTATACGAACCATTTAAATGGGTACAGTTATTCTGATCACATTGATAAACCTTATATTCTTTTAGACTCAATACATAATTTAATATGTGTTGACTAAAGAGAGCTGAGTAATGTCTATATTCAAGGTTATCTCTTTTACATAGGTTAATAAATTTTGTCTTATATTCCCAATATAATTCTGAATATTCTTTTCTTAACCTTGCATTATTCATTCTAAAGAACCCAATATTAGGAATAGTTTTTAGTGCATCTATAGAATTTAAAAAATTACGTATTTCATCAAATTTTATAGAATCTATTTCCTTTTGATATACTTCCCAGTTAGCTTCTTCTTCATATCTTTCAATATAGACATCATAACTGTTATCAATAACTAATGGTTCTTTTAGATACAAGTCAAAATCTGTTATATAAGTGTCTGGAGGTAAAATATGTAGAAGCTCTACTTTAAAGTCATCTATAAAATCATATTCACTAGTAGGAAAGTATTTAGTTTTTACATTTTCTGGTCTTCCTAAATATTCATAAGATTCATCATCAGTGTATAAAGTAAAATCATAAATTTTACCAGTTGTTTTCATAAATAAATCTAATAAAAATCTAGACCTATCTTGAACTTGTTCTAAATAATGTTTAGGGTGTAATTTAACTGTATAAGGACAAACTAATTTTATCATATAACACTTTTTGAAGTATTTACAAACTCTTGTAGATTATGCCAACATTGTTTAGCTGGTATTACTTTATTAACCTCTTTTATAAATAAGCTATGTTCAGGGTGGTTCTCATCCCATATTTTATGTTCAAGAAAAACTTTATCAGTAAAAGTACCCCAATTGTTTATTTTACCAAAAAATACTTCTGCTTTACCTTTAAATATTTCAATCATTCTATCGTAAAAAATACCCATTTCTTTATAGTTACCTTGTTGTACTACAAAAGATGTTTTTATTCTTCTCAACTTAGGTAAAGTTGATATGAAATTAAGATTTTCAACTAACTCATCCCAATCACCACCAATTCTAGTTTTATTTTCATAGGTATCTTTAGTACCAGCATCTATAGAAATTTCACAAGACTTTATATACTTGTGTGCTGGTTTTATATATTCCCACCATTTTCTATTCCATTTAGTAGCATTGGTATGTAAATGTATATTTTTTAAATTAGGCCATTTTTTATCGTCTAGGTTATGCATAAAGTTTCTAAATCCTACCGATATAAATGGGTCTCCAGAACCGGTAATATATAGTGTTTCAATATATTTACCAAAAGTATCTTCAATTTCTTGAATAGTTAACTCTACTTCTTTTATTTTTTTACTTCCAGCTGTTATTATCTTTACTCTACAAGAAGGGCATTTTAAATTACAACTTCTATCAAATGAAAATTGAACTATAGTAGGATAAAGTATATCGTTAGTATAGGAATTGATTTTAGTTTGTAGAGTACTTGGAAGATTATCTTTTTTATATATGGGATCTATTTTACCTATGTCTCCCTTTGTGGTTAGTTGGTTTAATACTGGGCATTGTGTTTTAGAGCAATGTCTAAAAGAACCATCTAGCATACTATCTCTTACATCATTAGCTTCTTTTGAAAACCAAGCATCTTTGACACTAGATTTTTCTGGTAAAGGATTTAATAACCACGATGAACAACAGAGATGACGTTGTGTGTCCATAACCTCTAAACTAGTGAATGGAACTGCACAAACATAATCTTTTAAGTTTACTTTACTCATAACATTAATAAATAGGAAAAGCCGCACTCTGGCGGCTCCCTAAATATACTAAAGATAATTATAAATTCTCGTATTCGTTGATAAATTCGATAAACCATAAAATTAACGTAGGTTCTTTAGCTGCATTCCATGCTGCTGTTAACTCAGTAACTAATGACTTATAGTTAACTACGTTGGTATCTGTAGATGTGTCATAAAAACTGCTTACTGCAGTAGTCATTGACGTTGTACCACTTTTTATTGCATTATCAAATAACCAATCAGCTTCTGCGCTAATTAATCCTTGTAATACTGAAGGAGTAATACTTGTTGATGTTAAACCAATAGAAAGAGAATCAATAGCTTTGTTAAGATTCACATCTGCAATAGTTGCAGCAACCATAACGTCTAATTTATTTCTAATTGATTTAAAGTTCTTTAGAGATAGTACATCTGCCTCTAAAGCATCGGCTTCTGCTTCTAACGTAGCAACTTGTGCAGTTAAACTAGCAACACTTGTAGTAAGTGTAGTAATCTGACTTGTTAAGTCTGTGTTAGTAGCTCCTGAGTTTGTTATTGTAGTGTTTAAAGTTACAATCTCAGCATCCAAAGTAGCTATATTTGCTGTTAAGCTAGTTACTTGGGTCGTCAAACTTGCAACGTCAGTGTTTAGTCCAGTAATAACCGTTACATTAGCAGTGTTAGTTGCTGATAACGATGTATTAGTAGACGATAACGTCGTGTTTGAAGTCGTAAGGGTAGATACTTCTGCTGTTAATTCACTAACCGATGTGGTTAATGTACCAACTTGTGCAGTAAGATCCGCCGCTTGAGTAGTTAACGCATTATTGTCAAACGATAACTCATTAATTTGAGTTTGATAGTTTGATTTTAAATTGTCAACGTCTTCAGGTGAGAACCAGTCTGATTTCTCACAGCTAACACTAGCTATCGCTAATGAAAGCATTAAAATAAAAATTGATTTATTCATAATTACGTATTTAATTAACGTAGTGGCGGGAGGAGGATTCGAACCTCCGACCTTTGGGTTATGAGCCCAACGAGCTACCACTGCTCTACCCCGCAATCCTTAATATCCTATTCTATAAAAAAGCCAAGCCTCTACAGAGTTAGGTTTAGTAATAACTAATACATCATTTCTTTCATAATAACTCAGAACATATTCATCATCTATATCTGTTCTTTTAATGTATAGTTTACCACCTTCTTCTCTCAATATACCTTTAGCCATGACTTCTTTATTGTCAATTCTAATAAATGAACCATCATTACCGATGTTAACAAATTCATTATCGAAACTTTGCCATTTACCAATTACATCTTTAGGTAAGTTATCCATATCTCTAAACTCCTGAGAAGTTAAAGATGTTGTTAATAATAAAAATAAAAAAATATATCTCATTATGCGTCTCCTAATACAGCTGCTGATGAATACTCATCTAACAACTTAGTTACATGTGCTTTCGCAATACCATATTCAACCGGTCCAGTTTCGTCCTCATATTGTACAGGGTCATCCACACCAAGGTCGATAAATGCTTCGATCCTTTCAACAGATGATGCTGATTTATAGTCACTATTACCGCTAGGATAGGGCTTATAAGAAGTATTAGTACGTTTGTACACCTCATTAAACTCAATTCCGAGCTCTTTAACCAATTCTTGTCCATCTTTTAAGATTCCTAATTTATCTGTTTCTAAGTAAGGAGTAAAGTAACCTACTTTATCTGCTTCCCAATTACCTAATCTAAAGGCATTATCGTCAGCATCTCTAAACTCTTGTCTACAGTCTGGATAAATTGCATGATCACCAGCATGTATACCTAATGCGATATCTGTATCGTTACCATTAGATGTAGCTTCTGATAAAGCTACTGCTTGTACTAAAGAAGCAAATATCTTGTTTCTGTTAGGTACTACTGTAGCTTTCATGTTATCCTCTTCATAATGACCTTCCGGTACATCGTCTCCTCCTTCAGTTAAGGCTGAGTTTAATAAGTTAACTAATCCTTCAAGTTTAATTACTTGATAGTTAATCTTGCAACCTCCG
>Ga0228633_1000538_pt1 | contig 10698 bp, 6 predicted proteins | sample 41DmetaG_FD_182703 | JGI IMG/M metagenome (GOLD analysis project Ga0228633, IMG submission 182703) | Seawater microbial communities from Monterey Bay, California, United States - 41D | ecosystem: Environmental > Aquatic > Marine > Coastal | place: USA: California | collected 2016-11-13
CAGTATATTTATATATTTCAGATAATAATTAGTGGAAATAATAAAAATATAATGAAATTGATAAAGAGTTTAAACCTAGGGAAATGCATTCTGCTCATATATATCAAACATTTAAAAAGTTATATTTATTTTATTAGATTATAATCTTAATCTAATAATAATACTTAATAAAATCATAATAATTATGATGGTAAAAAAATGATAGAATTAGATTTTGGAATAAAAAAAGGTGATTCTGAAATAATAGATAAAATACATAAATTGAATATAACAGAAGGCATTTAAATTGATTAATAAGAATAATAAGAATAAATAGAATAATAAGATTAAATAAAATAATAAGAATAATAAGATTAAATAGAATAATAAGATTAATAAGAATAAAACTCATATATTATAGTAATTGGGGGTAGATTTCTAAATGAAATTTTAAATGAAATATAAATAATAGACCTTACAACATATAATACATATTAATTATACTAAATGCCATTTAAAATTTGTGCTCATTCAAGTGTTTTGATAAATGATTTATTATATATAATCGGAGGTACAGATGGAACATAATTTTTTAGTGATATGTAATAATAAATAATTTTTAGATGGATTTTTGATATTTAAGATAATTAAATGTATTAATGTCAATTAGATGATAAAATTAAATAATAATTCTAATAAAGAATAGCTTGTTCAAGTGTTTATGATTAAGAAAAATAATAAATCATTATTTTTGGTGGAAGTATTTTTTTCATTTAATTAGGTTCTTATTAAAATGAAATGAATGATTTCATTTATATCGATATCAAATTATATAACAATTTAAATGGAGTCATTAAAATATGATTATTATAATTATTAGCAAAATTTATTATATAGTAATTGTTTTAAAAATTTATAAATTAAAAATTATCCATATTTCATAAGTATTCACTTTAATATAGAGAAAATTTTGTAATTTTACCCAAATTTTTATAATATTATTAATACTAATATTTATAAATATATAAAATATTAAATAAATAAAAATCATATAATCTTAACTTTTTTATTTATTATTGATTCATTTTACAGATCATTATTGAAATTTTATTCATTAAATTCATTATTGAAATTATTGACATTTTGTTCATTATTGACATTTTATTCATTATTGACATTTTGTTCATTATTGACATTTTGTTCATTATTGACATCATCGCATTCTTTTTCACTCAATAATTTTTATAAACTAATAATAATAAAAAAACATATCATCTACATTTTCATCAGGATATTTCAATTATAAATAGTATTTGCTAATTTTGATGCATTTCTAATAATTTTCAGTTTCTTTCTATATAAAATAATAAAATGAATACACTATTAATATTTTAAACAGCGAAAATGATAGATTACTGATAATCTTCTTTTAAGCTCTTCATATATAAGAAGAAAATCTATTCTTAAAATGGTTCTTTGATGAATTTTTCTTTTAAAATTCTTTATACGATATCAGATTTAATTTATAACTATATAAATAATAATAACTTATTCTATTAAATTATCATATAATATTAAAAAATAAGAAATAATATCTTAATTATTTGAGAAACTAGTCAATGCTTATTTAAGTTGTTTTTCAGCCTCCATAAATTATCCTTATTATAAACTTAATTATATCATATTTTCAAAAATTAGTATATTAGGTCCTATTATTATAAAATCATGCCTTATAATTCATTAATTTATCTTAAAAGATCAGATTTCTCTTATACTGGACATAAATCTGATAAACTCATAACTATATTTAAACTAATTAAAGTATAATAATAAAATACTCTAAATTTAGCAAAAATAAAAAATACTTTTTTATTACTTATTATACAAAATAAATATCTTATCTTATGTAATTTATAAATTATTACCAGAATTACTTATTTAATGGCTTTTTATATATATTTTATTTACACTTATTTATAATACTTTCAAATATTATGTTCTTATCTGTATTTAATTCTTTTGCTCATTAAATTATATATATTTATTCAATTTTTCGATAGTATCTATGTTTTTTAACTTAAAATTATATATATTATATTTTTTTAAATTATATATATTATATTTTTTAAAACTATATATTACTAAATCCTAGTTTTCTTTAATATCATCATATTATTATTTTACCCCATCGATATTTCTCTTTACTAACTCAATCAATTATTAAACTTTATCTAAATTATTTAATAAAACTTGTCTATTCTGTTTCCTAATTTTAAAAATTCTCTAAATATATAGCATTTAATTAATTATCTATTAAATTATTTAAGAATTTTTCGTATTATTCTAACAAATTTTCATTATTTTTAGGAATCAAACTTTATTCAATATAGATATGATTTTATTTTAAAAACTAGTCTTAATAAGATTATAAGTGTATATCCCAAATAGTTTAACTTTCAATATCAGTTCCTACTAATTGAATTGCTTTCATAATTATTTATTATTTTTACGGATTTTCTAAAGTTAAAGCAAAATTGCAGTATTCAATCCAAATTTCTAAATTATCAGGTAAAAAAGAAAGGGCTTTTTCAAATCTAAATGATATATGTATATACCCTTATATATTTTAGCCTTAAAATTGTTTTTAAGTGATAAAATAAGCGTATTTAATCCATATATTTGTGTCAAATGGAAATCTTGATAAATAACAAAGATAAAAATCTTCTAATTTTGAATCCTAATATGTAGATTTTTTACATTTTTTGGAAATTATTCAATAGTTTCTAAGAATATTTTTTATTTAGTTTAATATTGATCTGCTTATTAATATTATTAAATGAATTATGTTAATTGTTTTTTCATATCTATTTTTTTTAATATAATTTTAAAACAAAATAGTACAAAATCTTAAATTTAAAAGCTTTTATTAAAATTTGATAATATCATGAGTGATGTTTTGAATCTTTTTAAATAAGAAATGGGCTCTGAAGATATACCAGTAAGAGTGAATGCTATTCATCGTTTAAAAGTAGTGATGACTTTGATATCGGTTGAATAATTAAATTAGCTCTTAGACTATTTAGATAAATTATTAGTAAATTAAGAAGAAGACGAAGTTCTTTTTGCAATGGCAAAAGAATTAAAACATATATATTTATGGAAAAATGCTCATCAAAAAGTATAAAATAAGTGAAATTTAAGGTATTTCCAATTTTAGAATATTTAGCAAATCATGAAGAAACAGTGATAAGAGATGAGGCAGTTGCCAGTATTAATCATATTGCAAAAATTAAAGATGATTAATAGCTAATTGAATCTATTGTTAATATGATTGTTAAAGTATATAATATGTTTAAAAAGTTTGCAACAAATGATAATTTTACAAATAGAATTTCAGCCATTAAACTTATATAGAGTAATTATTAAAAAGCAGGGGAGGCTAAAACAAAACTCAGAAAGATATTCTTTGATTTAGGAAGTGAAGAATAATAAACTCCAATGGTAAAAAGAGTATTTGCATAAGTAATTGGAGTATATTATATTAATATAAGGGTTTTTCTAATTAATTAGAGAAAGAACATATTTAAAATGAACTTATACCTATATTTAAAAAATTATGTTAAGATGATTAAGATCAAGTAAGAGTTATTTGTTTGTCAAGTTTAAATTAGATTGTTAAATAATGTAATAAAGGTTATCATTGTTTTAAATAGATGAAATTAAAACACATTTATTGCCTCTTATAATTGGAGCTACTTAAGATAAATCATGGAGAGTTAGATTAGCTTTAGCTAAAAATTTTGCTGAGTCTATTGATGCATTTGGTAAAGATAATACTGAATACTCTTTAATACAGATTTTTGTTGCTCTTTTAAAAGATCCTGAATAAGAAGTTAAATTTGCTAGTGTTACTTCACTTTAAAATATAATTACAAAAATAAGCATGGAAAAATTAATTTAAAATATATTACCATTACTTCCAATTCTTATTAAAGATGGATCATAAGTGAAAGGTATTTAATGAATATATGATAGCTGGTGTTACTTAAATAATGTATTAAATGATAAAATTGATTCCAAAAGATTAAATATAATAAAAAATATTGCCAATAATAAAAGAGATATATAATGATGAGAATTTAGATGTAAGAATAGGAGTGGCAAAATGTATATCAATTTATGTGATAAAAACTGGTCCTGAATCATTATTTATATTATAAAATCAATTAAAAGCATTAAATACAGATTAAAAATGGAGAGTGAGAAGCGAGTGTATATAAACAATAAATGAGATAGCAGGAAATTATTAAGTAAAATTAATTTATATAGAATAATGATTAAGTATAAAAATAATTAGAACCAATATTTTTCAATTTTTTAACAGATAGGGCTAGTTGTATAAGAGAAAATGCAACTAAATCATTGAAAGTAATCAAAATTATAAAAGGTTTTAATAAAATCATTTAAAAATGAATTTTTAAATTAATCATTATTTCCTGAAATTGAAAAACTTTTAAATAATAAAAATAGTTATTTAGAAAGAGCAACTGGTCTCTTTTGTTTATAAGAAATATCTGAAGTTTGTACTCAAGAATTCTGTAAAGATAAAATTTTGCCATTAATTGTCTAAAAATGCAAAGACCCTATACCTAATATTAGATTCATTGTGTGCAAAATCATTAAAACCATTTCATTGAATTTACCTAAATGTGAAATCAATAGTGTTGTTTAGTTTTTATTTTTTTATTTTAAGAATTATTTAAGAATTAAACAACGATTAAGATAAAGATGTCATTTTCTATTCAAAAGAAGCTTTAGAAATTTTATGAAATTTATAATAATTGAATTTATCATAATTTGGGCTTATACTTTTTAGTTAAACTTTCTTTAATTATTTAAAATATATTAGAATTTTTATAAACTAAATTTAAAAAATAAGAGGTTATCTTAGTAATTTAATTACTAAAAATATCTTATGAAAAATAACTGTATGATCAAAGTATATATTAAAAATTTAATGCAAGTTATTACTCAAAAAAATCATTATAAATATTACTATTTTATTATTATATACTTGTTTTAATAAATATAACTAATAATAAATTATATTTTCAATAATTTATTCTTTTAAGATACTAATCAAATTGCTTTTTAAGCAGTGTTGAGTAAATAATTAATATTTTATATATAATACAATGCCTCCTAGAAAAGCAAAAGTAGTCAATAATGTTTAACCAGCTTAAAAAGTAGCAGTAAATAATGCTAAACCGGATAAGAAAGGGAAAAATTAGTCATCTAAAGTAGATAAAGTAGATAAAGTAGATCCTAAAAAAGTAGAGAACAATAAGCCAACTAAAAAAGTAAAAGTAGATGAATCAGTATCAGAAGAAGTGATTGAGAAGAAATTGATAAAAGGTAAAGCTGCAGTAGATACTGAGATGGCAAATTCAACGGCTTACAGAGTATTTGAGAGTTAAGGAGTAGTTTATGATGCAACATTAAATTAATCTAATGTGAATCATAACAATAATAAGTTTTATAAATGCTAAATCAATTAACTAGAAAGTAATGGATCTTTGGTATTATTTACAAGATGGGGCAGAGTTGGAGTTAAAGGATAATAGAGTATAGATCCTAAATGTAGTAAAGAATAAGCAATTTAAGCTTATAATAGTAAATTAAAATCAAAACAATCTGGTGGTTATACATTATTAGATATTAAATATAATGATACAGATGAGGATGAAGAATAAGCAGCAAAAGTAGTCAAAAAAAAATAGATTAAAACTAAACTACATCCAAGTTAATATGATTTAATGTCATTAATATTCGATTAAAATCTCATAGATTAAGCTATGAAAGAAATTGGTTATGATGCAAGAAAAATGCCTTTAGGTAAATTAGGTGATTCAACTATTAATGAGGCATATTAGACTTTAAATGATTTATTATAAGAAATAAATAAAAAGAATTCAAGTACTACTATTATTAATGATTTAAATAATAGATTTTATTCATTAATTCCTCATAACTTTGGATTTTCATAAATGAGTTCTTTTATATTAAAAACTGCTGATCAAGTTAAAGATAAATTAACAATGTTATAAAGCTTGGCAGATATGAAAATGACCACGAATATTATAAAATAATCAAATTAATAAGAAATTAATGAATTTGATGATAAATATAAAAAACTAAATTGTGATTTATAACCAATAAATAAAGATAATGAATAATATAAAATAGTTGAGAAATTTATTACTGCAACACAAAAAAATGAGAAAATAGTATAAATTTTCAAAGTAGATAGAAAAGGAGAATCAAAAAAGTTTAAAAAAGATTTAGGAAATGTCTAATTATTATGGCATGGTAGCAGAGTATAAAATTTTGGTGGTATTTTGAGTTAAGGATTAAGAATAGCACCTCCTGAAGCACCTCATAATGGATATGCTTATGGAAAAGGAATCTATTTAGCCAATCATTATACTACATCATAAGGATATTCTTAACCAGTTAATGGGGAAAGATTAATTTTACTGTGTAGATCAGCATTAGGAAATGTCGGATAATTTTAAGGACACTAAAAATATTTAAAAGATGGATACCAATCTGCTATTGGATTTGCTTCATAAACTTTACCTGATAGTGTTTATGATTCTTATAATGGAATGAAAATTCCATGCAATCCAAATCAATATGGTAATGCTTACATCGTTTATAATCTCGATTAAATTTAATTAGAATATCTTATAAGAATGAAATGTTGAATTAAAATAATATTAGATTTTAAAACATTTCTAATAACATTTCTATAAACATTTCTATATTATATTTAAATTTTATTAAAAATAATATTTTTAAGTTATTATTTTAAATGATTTTTAGCAACTATTGAATATTATCTTTATTTAAACAATTATTTTAGAACATTATATTATAATCGATATAAAAAATTATTTAAAATATTTTCATATAATTTATTAAATGAAATTCATCTATGAAAATAAAAGAAATAATAATTTAAATGATAATATTGAATTTATATATAAATAAAAAAATAATGAATAATCTAAATTCTTAATAAATAATTATGTTAATATAATTCAAATGTTTTTTGTACCATATTCATTTTTTTGATCATTTACATCTAAAATTTAAAAATATTACCTAATAAATGAAATAAGACAATCATGATAATTGAAATACATCCTAACATATTGCATGTTAACAAGACTTCGTATTCCATTGTGTATTTATAAACTATAATTTATATCTTAATTTTATATTATATAAAATATTAATCAACTTTTATATTATTAAATTTATGCGTTAAAATATATAATTTATATGATCATTAGAAAATTTACCATTTAATATACCTTTTCTACATATATTTATAATGGTTGAATCATGATTAGAGTCTCACTGATACTATATACAGAATTTGTAGGCTGATTCATGTAAATTATTCATTTTATTAAAAAATATATAAATTATGTATAAGTATAATTTTAATTCATTATAGCATTTCTTCCATTTTCATTGGTATAGGATCATAAATATCTCCCTATGGCATGGGAATTGCATTGATTTATTCTTCACAATCAATTCTTTTTCTTTTATCTATGGCATCTGGTTTTATATTTAGTAAAAATTTTTGAATTTAAGTATTTGGCTAAATTTTATCAATTTAATCTAGAATTTTCATTCTATTTTAAATTTATTTTCTTTTTAAATTGATTTCTTCTTCTATTTCTATTATTTCGCTCATTAATTTATATGCGAATAATTTGTTATCATTATTTTGCATTTCAGAATTAAATTATAAGAATTAAATATAAAATAATTTAATTGAAAATTTATATATCTTAATAAATTATATTAGGATGAAATTAAAAAAAAAAATAAAAATAAAATCTTCATAGCCTATTATAAAAGAATAACCTGAAATTAATACAGATGATAAAGAAATTATTATAACATCTTAATACATTGATAATATAATAAAGAAAATAGAATAAAAAACTCAATTAAAAGCAATAAAATAATTTCTAAAAGTATTTAGATTTATAGGTCATTAGTTTTAATATTTTTAGTTAATGAAGACTTAGAAAATTAAGAGAATTAAGCTGAAAATAACAAAAATAGAATGAAATCTTTTTTATAAATTAAAGATAGTAATGTTTATACAAAAATTATGACATTTGCTTTCCAAAGTTTTCCTAAAACTTTAAATAATATCATTGAAAATGTAAATTTAATATATTTATCTATAATTTTTAAGTGATTTAAAAAATTATATATAGTAAAAAAAAAATAGAAAAACTGAAATTATTTTCAAAGTATTTGTAACAAATTTCTTTAAATTTATGAATACAACTACTGAAGATAAAATAAAAATTTTGTGCTTAAAATCATTAAATTTATTTATACATTAAATTTTACCATTTAAAAGTATATACAAAAAATATTCAAAATTTGTGATAGAAGAATGGTCAACAGGGGACACAATTTAAGTGAAATTGCATGCATTTATAGTAATTTGATAAAATTAAAGGTGTTATAAAAAATTTGTAAAAATTTGAATTAAAATGACTTAGAAATGATATTAAGAAAGATATATTTATCATATGTGAAAAACACAAAATAAACAAATTTAAGAAATCATTAATTAATATAATTTATGATAAATTGTTTTAAAGAGTTATTGTCAATAAATCCATAAATAAGTTATTACATAGGATTTAGTTATATAAGACAAATTGCAATTCATTTGAAAATGGGATTTAGAGAGAAATCTTAAGAAAATATCTTTATGATTTATAATTGGTAATATTTAAATACGATTAAATTATGGTCAGTTTGTGTTTTAAATTAAGATATGGAGTAATTAGCCTATCCATTAATATAAATTGTTTATGGAATGTTAGAATTATTTTATACAGAAAATTATTTCCCATTATATTTACATTTAATATAAACAATTAATTCTTTATGCTAAAATTAAGAAATCATTACAAATATATGGAAGTAAAATATATTATATAAAGATTTCTAATAAAAATGCTTAATTGCTAAAATTTCCGACAAAGAAGAAAAACTGTAACAGCTAGACACTATGATTTTTAATTGAATATTAAGATTTAAAATAAATATTTAAAAGTAAATAGTTTTTGGAATGATCTATTTACAGAAATAATTAATACTTTAATGCTAAGTTTAAGTAGTTAGAGCAATAAAATATATTTCCCTGAAATTAGCATTTTTGTGCTAAAAGATCTTAAAAAATTAAAAAAAAACTACAGTTTCAATCAATATAAAATAAAAATATAGCATTTAATCAGACTTATAGAATAAAGATCAGAAATTGTTAAAAATAATAGAATAGAAATGTGTCCTAAAAATTTCACCAAAGTAATTGATGGAGATAATCAAATTTAAATCGAATCAAATTAAATTTAAAATTAAAAAGTTCTTAGTATGAAAGAAAAAATTGATAATTAAGATGAATAAGAAGATTTTAGCGCTTAAGATGAAGAACCAATTTAAGAAAAAGAGAAAAAAACTAAAAAATCAAAAAAAATTGAAAAATAATAAGTAAAATAGTAAATATTGGAATCAAGTGAAGCAAGCGAGTTTGTGGATGAAGGACCAGATGAAAATATGTTCGAAAATGATGAACTTTTGTCTGATTTAGAAGAGAGTCTTGAGGGAGATCCAGATTAAGAGTTAAGTGATGATGAATATTCTGAATAATGATATTTTTATAAAAATTTTAAAGATTATTATTTACAAGATCATTTATTTATATTTTATTGATATATTATAATAATTTACCCACTCATAATTTAAACAATTTTTAATATAATTATAAAAATTCAAGATAATAATCATTTTTATAATATTTCTTGACGAAAAATCCTTCAATTAAATAATTAAATGTTATATGAAAATACAATTCTCAGCATAATATAAAAGATGAAAAAAATATTCTAAGTCTCATTATAATTTATGGCTATGTATAATTTAAATAATGCTGAAAACAGTTAAAGACCAGTAAATGAAAAAATATTTATTGATGATTAAGACATAGAAAGAATATAGAATGGAAAAAATAATGAAGATATGACACATATATAAAAATAGATGAATACATATCATAAAAAATAATTAGACAAAAATAAATACTAGAATAAAAAATAGCGAATTTATAAGGTGATTAAAATTTTGTATGCAATTTGTATTTTTGCGCCGTCAGGCTGCAAAATTCTTAATATTTAGGCACCCAAGAATATTAAAGAGCAACAAAGAAGGCGCAAATATAAACAGAACTCACAAAGAAGCTTAATTTCTGAATAAATTTTATATAAAAAATCAAATTTCATATATATTTTGATCTTCCTTTTCAGCATTTGTTCTTATATTTTGTCTGATTTTCATTTTTATTGTCAAAATTCATTAAAACTTACCATTTTTGAAAAAATGGTATAAAGTCAATCTTTGAAATATATAGAGAATACATTCTGCAATATTTAAATTCATTTAAATATGACATATTGTTTTCTCTATATAAATAAAGTTTGTTTATGAAATAATATTTTTTAATTTAAATACTAAGAAAATATTGCGAGATAATCTCGCATAAATAGTAATATATTACTAGTGTAGGTTATTACCTAAAGTGAACTAGATTAATTATTTTGTTTATAATTTTTTAGT
>Ga0228633_1000540_pt1 | contig 10660 bp, 9 predicted proteins | sample 41DmetaG_FD_182703 | JGI IMG/M metagenome (GOLD analysis project Ga0228633, IMG submission 182703) | Seawater microbial communities from Monterey Bay, California, United States - 41D | ecosystem: Environmental > Aquatic > Marine > Coastal | place: USA: California | collected 2016-11-13
ATTTAAACCTGCTTTAAATTCTTCTTTTTGATCATTTAAAATAATTTCAATGTCTGCTGCAATAGGTGCAGAACTAACGGCTGAAATAAAAATAGATTTAGGCGTGTCGTTTGGATTTGCTATAATATCATAAGGTCTTTGCTTAATAAATGGCCAACAACCGGAATTTAACAAAAGATCTAAAACATCGTTTCTTGAACATGAATCTATTTTTGAAATTTTATGTTTTTTGATATTTTGATTATCATCACTATCAATAAGAATTTCTAAAATCTTTCTTTTGGCACCTCTAATTATATCGGAAATAGTTCCAGAAACAGGTGAACAAAATTTAATTTCAGGATTCTTTTTTGAATAAAAAACAACATCACCCATTTTAACTTTATCACCAACTTTAACTGCCATTTTAGGTGTTATAAGATGAAAATTTGACGGATTAATTGAAACAGATTTTGGAAAAGAAGCTTTTTTTACAATGTTTTCAGGTGCTCCTTTTAAATTGATGGATAAACCATTCTTAATTCGGATGTCATTTGACATAATTATTTGCTATAAAATAGAGCGCAAATTTATTAATTAAAAGCTATTTCTAAAAGTTGATTTAAGTTAAATTTTTTATTTATATTCATTCTAAATAATATAATATTAAGAATTTAAATACATAAAAAAATATAACTTTAAAAAAACATATAGGAAATGAATAAATCTTCCATTACAATATTGCTTTTTTTGTTGATATTCTCAAAAAATTATAGTCAATTTCATAAATTACCTGAAAACATATTTAGTGTGAAAATTAAAGGATCAAATCAAGATTATCCGGTTTTTAATTTAAGTGATAAAATATTTTTTTCATTTGATGATCTGAACACTAAAAAGTCAAGTTTTTATTATAAAATAAATCATTATGATTTTGAATGGAAACCTTCAAAAATATTAAAATCAGAATATATTGATGGATATGATGATAATTTGATTGAATCATTTGATAACTCTTACAATACACTTATCGATTATACAAATTATCAAATTTCTATTCCTAATAAAGATCTCAAATTAAAGATTTCTGGAAATTATTCAATTAGTATTCATAGCGAGAATGGAGATTTTTTATTCGAAAAAAAATTTTCCGTTTTAAATAAAATGATTTCAACAAATATTAAAATTAAAAAATCTTCAGATCTGGAAAAAATTGATAGTCATCAAAATATTGACATTTCTGTACGTTGTGATAATTGTAATAAATTCAATGGTAATTCATCCGATTTAAAATTAGTTGTCATTAAAAATAACAATTTGAATAATTTTAGAGTAATTGAAAAACCTGATTATTTTTTAAACAACACTCTAATTTATAGAGACATCTCATTTGAGGGAGGAAATGAATTTTTAAATTTTGATAGTTCAAAAATAAACTCAACTAATGTCAAGGTTTACAAAACCGAACTTAATGATTTTTATGAAATATATTTACGAACTGACATTGACAGAACTGATAGTTTTTATCAATACAACCCTGATATTAATGGATCATTTGTAATCAATAAAAATTTTAATAATCCAGAAATTGAAAACGATTATAGTTTAGTAAAATTTAGTTTTAAACCAGACAGAATAGATAAAAAAAATAGAGTTTTTATAATTGGAGAGTTTAATGATTATAAAATAACAAATAAGTACGAACTTAAATTAAATAACAATATATATAAAGGGGAATTTAAATTTAAACAAGGCTTTTACAATTACAAATATTTATCATTAGAAACAGGTGGAAGAATAAAAAAATATTCTGGAAATTTTTGGGAAACACAAAATATCTACATTGCATTATTATACCACAAAAAATTAACGGAAAAATATTACAAACTAATTTCAATTAGCGAGACATCTAGTGTTAACATTAAAAATTAAAAAAGCTAATTAAATTCTTAATTTAAATATATAACTTAGCTCGATGATTAACCACGTTACAAGAGGAATTAAAATTTCTGTCAAAGTTTTGTTTGATGGATCATATTTCAAAAATTACATTTTGAATTACTCTTTTAACTATACAATTTCAATAATAAATCAAAGCAAAAATTCTGTCCAACTTAAATCTAGACATTGGAGAATTTTTGATTCCTTAAATAGTGATATCATTATAGATGGTGAAGGTGTGGTTGGAGAAAAACCAATTATTAAGCCGGGAGATTCCCACATTTATTCATCAGGGTGTTTAATAACATCCACTGTTGGTGCAATGAGAGGATTTTACAATATGATAGATATTAATACTGGTAAAAAATTTAGAGCGTATATTCCAACTTTTAAATTAAACTCTCCGCAAGCACTTAATTAATAATTTAATATAAATAAATTTCTATGTTTAAAGTTCCACAGTTAAAAAACGAAGATATTAAAGATTACTTAAAAAATTCAGACGAAAGAATTGAAGTTCAAAACACTTATAATTCAATGTATAGTCAAAATATAAAAATCCCATTATACATTGGTGAAGATGAGATTTATACTGATGAAAGAAAAAATATAAACCCACCTCACGATCACAGAAAAATAGTTGGAAATTTTTCTGTTTGTAATGAACAACATGTTCACGATGCCATAAATAATTCATTGAGTGTTAAAAATAAATGGACAGAAACTTCATGGCAAGAAAGAGCATCAATATTTTTAAAAGCTGCAGAGCTAATAGCTGGGCCTTACAGAGCAAAAATAAATGCTGCTACTATGATTGGTCAATCAAAAACTATATTTCAAGCTGAAATAGATGCTGCATGTGAACTTGTAGATTTTCTTAAACTTAACATAGTTTACATGAACGAAATTTATCAAGAACAGCCTATTACAGTTGGTGAAGTTTCAAACAAACTAGAATACAGACCTTTAGAGGGATTTGTTTACGCTATAACTCCGTTTAACTTTACAGCTATTGGAGGAAATCTATGTGCAAGCGCTGCTCTAATGGGAAATGTTGTTTTATGGAAACCTAGTGATCATCAAGTGTATAGTGCAAAAGTAATTATGGATGTATTTAATGAAGCCGGTCTTCCTAAAGGCGTAATAAATCTTGTAACCGGAGATCCTGTAATGATTACTGATATAGCATTAAAAAACACTAATCTTTCAGGAATTCATTTTACTGGATCAACTGATGTATTTAAATCTCTTTGGTCCAAAGTTGGGTCTAATATTAACATTTACAGAGACTACCCTAGAATTGTTGGTGAAACGGGTGGAAAGGATTTTATTTTTTCACATCCATCTGCCGATTCAAAAATAGTTTCAACAGCAATTGTTAGAGGAGGTTTCGAATATCAAGGTCAAAAATGTTCAGATGCATCAAGAGTTTATATTCCTAAATCTAAATCAGAAGAAATTATTCAAAATTTAGAACAACAAATCAGCACAATTACTATGGGGTCTCCAATAGATTTTAAACATTTTATGACTGCAGTCATTCACGAAAATTCTTTTGATAAGATAGTTCATTATATCGAAACAGCTAAAAAATCTAATGAAGCTGAAATTATTATTGGTGGAAATTATGATAAGTCTAAAGGATATTTTGTTTCTCCAACAATAATTTTAACAACAAATCCAAATTTCATTACTATGGAAAAAGAAATATTTGGGCCTGTTGTAACAATTTATATTTACGAAGACAATAATTGGAAAGACACCCTTTCTTTAGTAGATAAGACGTCGATGTACGCTCTTACTGGAGCCTTTATTTCAAATGACAGAGATACAATAGATCACGCATTAAAAACTCTGAGATATAGTGCAGGTAATTTTTACATTAATGACAAACCATCAGGAGCTGTTGTTGGACAACAGCCTTTTGGCGGATCAAGAGCCTCAGGCACAAACGACAAAGCTGGTTCAAAATTAAATCTTTTAAGATGGGTTTCTCCTAGATTAATTAAAGAAAATTTTAATCCACCTACTGATTACCCTTATCCGTATATGGCATAGGTAAGTAAACTATTTTCTTGGTTTCAAAAAAAGTATTACTGAAATAACTATTGATTTTATAGATTCTGGCAGTTTCAAAACTCTCTAACTCTTTTGTTAAGTCACCACCTTTTAAATAAAAAATTCCATTTTTTAATTGGTGCTTGTTTTTAGTTAAAAATTTACCATCAACTATTTTAACAAAACTTGACATGTTAGTTACAGCTCTACTAATAATAAAATCATACTGTTGATTTACATTTTCTGATCTGATTTGATCGGCAATAACATTTTTTAGACCAAGAGCATTAGCAATAGCCTGAACTACTTTGATTTTCTTTCCAATTGAATCCGTAAGATGAAATGAAACTTCTGGAAACATAATTGCTAAAGGTATTCCAGGAAATCCTCCTCCTGTACCAACATCAAGAATTTTTGTTTTAGGTAAAAACTTTATGACTTTAGATATACTTAAAGAATGTAAAACATGCCTTATATTTAACTCTGAAATATCTTTTCTAGAAATTACATTTATTTTGCTATTCCAGTCTTTGTAAAGTTTAGCTAGACTATTAAACTGTTTAATTTGAGAATTCGTAAGGTCTGAAAAATTAGATTTAATGATGTTCAAAACTTTTATTAATTTATTCAAAATTACATCAATATTTTTAGCAAAATAAATATCTTTATTAGTATACTTTATTTAATTATGATAAAAAAAATAAATGCAATAAAATTCTCCAGAAATGATTCTAAAGAGTTTTTTAAAACTTTAAATAAAAGGGTTAATAAATATTTTAAAGAAAAAAATATTTCAAAAAATGGTAACTGGAAAATTTGGGTCAAAACAATTACAATGTTTAGCCTCCTTTTAACTCCTTACATTCTAATTTCTTTAATTTCAATCCCAAGTTGGATTCAAGTTCTATTATCAATAGTAATGGGTATTGGTTTAGCGGGTATTGGAATGAACGTAATGCATGATGGTAATCATGGTTCTTTTTCCAATAAAAAATGGATAAACAGATTAATGGGTGGAAGCATTTATTTATTAGCTGGAAATAGATATAACTGGCAAGTCCAACATAATGTTTTACATCATACTTACACAAATATTCATGGTCATGATGAAGATTTAGAAGCAGGACGAATTATAAGATTTTCAAAACACTCTAAATGGAGATGGTTTCATAAATTTCAACATTATTATTCTGTTTTGCTTTATGGTTTATTGACATTAAATTGGTCAATTACCACAGATTTTTTTCAAATGAAAAGGTATATGAAAAAAAAATTATCACATGGAAGATTCCCAAATCCATTTGTAAACTGGACTAAATTAATTGTATCTAAAGTATTATATTTTTTGTTCTGGATATTTATTCCAATTTTAGTTTTTAATGTGTTATGGTGGAAAGTTTTAATATCATTTATTGTAATGCATTACACTGCAGGTCTAATATTGAGTTTAGTGTTTCAATTAGCTCATATTATGGATGAAGCTGAAATGCCACTTCCTGATTTGAATGGAAACATAAAAAATAGCTGGGCAATTCATCAACTAAATACAACTGTTAATTTTGCAGCAAATAATAAATTGGTTAATTGGTTTACTGGTGGTTTAAATCACCAGGTAGAGCATCATATTTTTCCAAATATTTCACACGTACATTATGATCAAATTGCTAAAATTGTTAAAAAAACCTCAATTGAATTTAATCTTCCTTATAATGAATTTAATACTTTTTTTGATGCAATAAGAGCACATTTTCGATTTCTTAAAACTATGGGCTTAAAACCTCAAAACGCTTAATTTAAATTCAAAATGACTAATAAACTTTCTAAAAGAATTAATAATTTACCTGTTTCAGCAACACTTGCAATGGCTGCAAAAGCAAGAGAATTAAAAGAAAATGGTATTGATATTATTGGACTAAGTCTTGGTGAACCTGATTTTAACACACCTGATTTTATAAAAGATGCTGCTATTAAAGCAATTGAAGAAAATTATAATTCATATACTCCAGTTGACGGATACGTTGATTTAAAAAAGTCAATTTGTAAAAAATTTAAAAGAGATAATGACTTAGATTATCAACTCGATCAAATTGTTGTTTCAACGGGAGCTAAACAATCAATAGCAAACACTGTTCAAGTATTAGTAAACCCTGGTGATGATGTGTTACTTGTAGCCCCATATTGGGTAAGTTATTCCGCAATTGTTACACTAGCGGAAGGAAATCCAATTGAAATCAGATCAGATATTTCTAATGATTTTAAAATTACTCCTTCGCAGCTAGAAAATGCAATTACTAAAAAAACTAAATTGGTAATAATAAATTCACCAAATAATCCGAGTGGTTCAGTATATACAGAACTGGAGTATAAAGCTCTTGCTAAAGTTTTAGATAAATATCCTGGAATATTTATTCTTTCTGATGAAATTTATGAACATATAAATTATGGTATTCCACATTTTAGTTTTGCAAAAATACCATCAATGTTTAACAGAACAATTACAGTAAACGGACTAGCAAAAGCTTTTGCTATGACAGGATGGAGAATTGGCTACATTGGCGCTCCTAATTGGATAGCAAAAGCCTGTACTAAAATGCAAGGACAAATTACAAGTGGGACAAACTGTATAGCTCAACGCGCTTGTATATCTGCTCTTGAATCACCCGTGAATAAAATTAAGTACATGGTAGATGAGTTTAAATTAAGAAGAGAATTGATAATCAATCTACTTAAAGATATTAAAGGATTTAAATTAAATGAACCTAAAGGTGCATTTTATGTTTTTCCCGATATTTCATCATTTTTTGGAACAACTATTAAGGACAAAAAAATAAATAATGCATCTGACTTTGCTATATACTTACTTGAAGAAGCTCACGTAGCAACAGTAACAGGTGAGGCATTTGGATCTCCAAATAATATTAGAATATCTTATGCTGCCTCAAACGAAAACATTATAAATGCTGTAAATAGAATCAAAAAAGCTTTATTGACGGATTAGCTTTTCCAAAAATATGGAGTAAAAAATATCAATACAGTAAATAGTTCTAATCTACCTACTAACATTAAAAAAGCACACCAATATTTACCAATTTCAGGTAAGCTGTCAAAATTGCTAATTGGACCTAATGTTCCTAACGCAGGCCCTACATTCCCTAAGGAAGATGCAGCTCCACCAATAGCTGAAACAAAATCAAGACCTAATGCACTTAAAACTCCTGCTCCAATTATAAATAATATTAAGTATAAAATAAAGAAGGCAAGAACATGAATTATTATTGGTTTTTCTACAACATGATTATTATGTCTCAATGGAAAAATTGCATTTGGATGCAGAGATCTTTTGAATTCTAAAAATCCATTTTTTATTAATATCAAATGACGTAACACTTTTACCCCCCCGGATGTAGAACCAGAAGATCCTCCCAGAAACATTATACCAAAAAACAACATTGTTAAAAAAGGTGTCCATGAAATAAAATCACCAGTAACAAAACCTGTAGTAGTTACGATTGCAACAACTTGAAACAAAGAATGTCTAAAACTACTCTCAAATTTTCCTAAAACTTCAGGGTGATAAACTTCAGTTGAAGATAAATTGACTTGAAAAAATAAAATTAAAGTAGAAATAAAAACAAATGCGCATATAAATGAAACATACCATTTAAATTCAGTGTCTTGAAATATTTTTTTAAATTTTCCAGTTAATCCAAAATAAATTAAAATAAAATTTGTTCCAGCCAAAAACATAAAGAAAATTACAATATACTGTATCAAAGGATTGTCGTTCCAAAATCCAATACTCTCGTTTTTTGATGAAAAACCACCAGAAGCGATATTACTCATTGAATTATTTATTGCATCAAAAAAACTCATTCCAGCAAAAGTTAATAATATTGTTTCTAAAAAAGTTAAACCAACATATATCAACCATAGTCTTTTTGCAGTATCACTAATTCTAGGATGAATCTTATCGCCAGTAAGCCCAGGCGCTTCAGCAGTAAAAAGCTGCATTCCACCTATTCCTAACAAAGGTAAAATAGCAATAGCAAGAACAATAATACCCATACCTCCTAACCAGTGAGTCATACTCCTCCAAAAAATTATGCTTTTGGGCAAAGCATCTATATCATTAATTATTGTTGAACCAGTTGTGGTATATCCAGACATTGTTTCAAAAAAGATGTTTGAAAATGAAGAAATTGAATCAGTCACAACATAAGGAAGCATTCCTGAAAAGATCATTACAAGCCAGCCCAAAACAACTACAAAATAAGCGTCTCTTTTATTTATTTTTCTTTCATTTTTTTTTGATACAGTCATAAATAACCAACCAAAAAAAATAACTAATAATGATACTATTGTCATTTCATTTAAAACACCATCATTAGTTAAATAACTTACGAATGCAGAAATAAGCATTGCAAAACCATTGAACATTAACAGTAATCCTAAAATGTGAAAAATTAATTTTCTATTCAGTTTAGACATTATCTATTTATAAAAACAAACTTTCTACTTTTTTAATACTTTCGGGTTTAGAACAAACTAGAACTCTGTCGCCCAATTTAATTTCAAAATCTCCTAGAGCTATAATTCCTTCGTTATTTCTTATAACTCCACCAATAATCCCAGTTAATGGAAAATCTAGATCCATGATTTTTTTATCAAGAACCTTAGAGTTTTCATTAACTATAAATTCAACAATTTCAGCATCCATATCATTCAACATAGCAAGTTCAACTATATCCCCGTTTCGAACAAACTTAAAAATATCATTTGCTGCAAGTAATTTTTTATTAATTAAACTATCTATTCCAATTGACTGAGAAAGGTTGAAATAATCCATGTTTTCAACTAAGGCAATAGTTTTTTTTACTTTTTTTGACTTAGCCATCATACATGACATTATGTTGGTTTCAGAATCCCCACTAGTTGCAATAAAAGCATCCATACTTTCTAAATTTTCTTCAACAAGAAGATCTAAATTTCTGCCATCCACGTTTAAAACCATAAGATTAGGTAGTTCTTCAGCGATATCATTTGCTTTTTGCTCATTGATTTCAATTAGCTTAATGTTTAAACCCTCTAAACTCAAGTCCTTGGATAGCTTTGAACCAACTCTTCCAGCGCCAAGTATCATTACATTTTTAACCTTTTGCTTCTCAGTACCCATTAAATTATAAAGTTCTTTAAGACCTTTTTTATTAGTTATAAAATAAACATGATCACATTCACAAAAAATAGTATTTCCTCTGGGTATTATAGTAGAATCACTATCCTCTCTTTTAAGAGCAATTGGCATAAAATGAACACCTGGGAAGACTGATGCAGCTTCCATGACAGTCTTACCAACAAAAGGTGCGTTTTTTTCTAGTCTAACCGCCATCATTTTTAATATACCATCGTCAAAATCATGACTATTTGTAAAGGCAGATTCGCTAATTATTAATTTAATTTCAGCAGCAGCCAAGTTTTCAGGTGAAATAAGCTCATCTATACCGATTAAATCAAAATCAATTTCATTGCAGTCCTTAATAAATTCAGTATTAGAGATTCTAGCAATAGTTCTTTTAGCGCCAAGTTGTTTGGATAAGAAACAAGTAGTGAAATTAGTTGTTTCAGATGTAGTTAAAGAAACTACTAAATCAGAATTCTCAACGTCAGCATTCTTTAAAACCGAAATTGAAGCAGAATTGCCTTCAATAGTTTTAATATCTAGTTTGTTTTCTGCAATGTTTAAACTTGATTTTTTATTATCAATTAAGGTAATATCATGAGATTCAAAAGAAAGTAACTTTGCTAAATGAAAGCCAACTTCACCAGCTCCCGCAATTATAATTTTCATAAATACATAGTTGTATTATATTACAAATATACTTGATTTTAAAAAATCAAGTATATTTTTTTAATTATTATCAATCTTAAACATAATTTTCTTTATTACATTTGAAAATGTATGAGAGTATATTTAATTTTTTTATCACTTTTTTTTCTATCAATAAATAGCTCAGCTCAGAGAAATAATTCAAAAATTAAAAATCTTCAAAATTTTGATCAAAAAAAAATTCACTTCGGATACTACATAGGACTAAACAACTACAATTATAAACTTGATTACTTAAACAATCCAAGCTCTGAAGGAATAATTAATATTGAAAATTCGTTTGGTCTTAATGTTGGATTAATTGGAGATTTGAAATTAAGAAAAAATCTTAATTTAAGATTTGAACCTGGGTTAAAAACAAATAAACTTAATGTTTTGTATCCAAATAATGATACAAGAGAAATTAAATCTACTTACATTCAATTGCCATTATTATTAAAATATGGCGCAAAAAGATATAATAATATAAAACCCTATGTATTAGGCGGATTATCAACATCATTTAATCTTTCAGGAAATCAAAATAGTCCCGAGGATAATAATAACGGCGTATTTAGATTAAAAACAAATACATTTTATTACGAACTGGGATTTGGAATTGACTTTTACTTACAATATTTTAAATTTTCTCCATCAATAAGAGGTGTGTTTTCATTAAAAAACGAAATAGTCCCTGATTTAGATCCAAACAGTCCCTGGACTGGTAATATTGATAAAATGTCTACTAGAGCAATTTTTATCAATTTTTCTTTTCATTAGATTTTCTAGAGAACTCAGATAAAATAATTCCTAATGAGT
>Ga0228633_1000552_pt1 | contig 10531 bp, 3 predicted proteins | sample 41DmetaG_FD_182703 | JGI IMG/M metagenome (GOLD analysis project Ga0228633, IMG submission 182703) | Seawater microbial communities from Monterey Bay, California, United States - 41D | ecosystem: Environmental > Aquatic > Marine > Coastal | place: USA: California | collected 2016-11-13
CCCAACCCCAACCCCAACCCCAACCCCTTAATCTTATTTTTTTATAATATCAAAATTATTCTATTAAGAATAAGTTTTTAAAATCATATTTATTATCAAAAATTTATAAAACAAAAATTATATAATGAAAATTCTTATGAAAGCTCTAATTTTATTGTTTCTATTATAATTAAGTATATAAAGAACAAATCGAGTTTAAAAAAAGATAAAAAGTAGCTTAAAAACTGTACGAAAATAAGACATAAAAACAAATGTGCCAGAAACTGCATCTGAAAGTTCAAATTATTCAATGCCTGAAAATTTGACAGATGGAAATTAAGATGGATATGCGGATGAGGGTGATTTTATAAGATCATTTTCAAACATAGGCTTATCACCTTGGGAATTAAAGTAATTATTTATAATGGTGGACCTCAATGGGAATGGATAAATAGATACAAACGAATGGAGAAATTTCCATGATATGTTTATTAGTAAATTTACATTGGCAGACAAAGATAAAAATCTACTCTTGAATGAGGATGAATTAATAAAATCATTTGAAGATACACCTTAATTGAGATAAATTATTCATGATGGTACAACAATGAAATTAATTCTAAATGATATTTCTGGTAGATAAGATGGTAAAAGTCCAAGTTTGAATTTTTTTGAATGGATGTTTGTAAAAAGGTGTTCTATCGGGTGGGGAATAGCAAATAGTAGATAGATAACTATAAACAAAGTAGAATTATTTGATGCCGCTTTAGTTATTATGCTTCCGTAATTATGATTTATTTTAGATTCAATTAACATGATGGTCAATTAAAGAATTAAATTTATGCCGCTCTTGATTTCAATTAATCTTAAACTGAATTCACATTTATTTAAATGACTAATTTATTTCATAAATTTATGATATTTACATCTATGATTAGACATTCTTCTATTCATGGAACTGTATCAAGAAATCTATTGTGTAATTTTTTTATCTTAAAAGTAAAATGTATTGATGACGGTATTGGACCTTCTGAAATATTCCTTATTCATGATTAAAGTAAACCGTAAACTATTAATCAAGCTTTTGCTCTTTTGTAAGATGATGAAGAAATTGGTTTAGATTTTGAAAATTTCTATCTTTTAATGTAAATTATTTATAGTGTAAAATAATTCGGAAAAACCAAACCTGGTACATTAAATTTTGATGTATTTTATTTCTAAATTTTAAGGAATTTAAGGAAAGTGTTATGAATCACCCTGTTTGGAAATAAGCAATAAGCTATATAAAATAATCATTTGTTGAAGACGGTAATTATTAAAGAGGAGCAAATTTCACTTTAGAAAGTGAAGCATATTAACTATCTTAAGGAAAAGTTTAGCCAGTTTAAAACAGATTTTTATAAATTCCTAAAAATCGTTTTAAACATAGATTATCAAAAAAAAGATAGATAAAATTTGGCAGATTAGATGAAAAAGATGAAAAAGATGAAATAGATAATAAGAAAAATTTTACTTTATATAACGATCCATTTATATATTTTTTCAACATGTTTACCTCAAATTCAGATGATAAGTTGATAAATTATGGTGACCTTTATAGAATAAAAAAATATCATAATCTCCATAGTAAATGGGATAAATAATTTGGTCCATAAGTATTCTTGGTTTACCCTGAAACATTAACTTAAGAAGTAAATTGATAATAATATAAAGTAAATTACAAGTATACCAGTTGTACTTTATTTAAGGGAAAAAGAAATCATAAGAGAAATGATATAATTATATAAAGATTAAAGATAATTGGACCATGTTTAAGTTAGTTTACCTTTGGATCTTATGGGTTTTTGCAGATTTATGGCTTATGATTAATTACAGGTAAGAGTTACAAAGGCTAAATAAGGGGAAGAGGTCGCTTATTCAGCACTTTATAATGTAAAACATCTTTATATTAAAGATTTTCTAAAAAATGGGGATGATTCCATTTAATATGGACCTTAATAATTGGTTAAGAGACATCTTTTAAGGATAAAGAGGATTTAAAATTTATAATTCGACTGAAGCTATTTTATCTGAAGGAAGAAAGGTTGTTGATGGACATTAGTAACTTTTATTGGCCTCTGTAAGAGTCTCAAAATAAAAATAAGCATAAAATCAATTCTAAGATAGTGCAGCTTATATGGATCCTATAATATATTCATCTCCTGATAGAAATGATGTTAATATGATAAATACCCTTGTTAAACGAAGATTAAATAAAAAATGACATAATTTATATTTAATATTATAAAACTATTATAAAAAAAATTATAAAAATTTAGATATATTTTTAATAATTTTATATAAAATTAATAAAAGAATTCTTTTATTTAAAAATGAATTAATTTTTTTTATATAATAGAATATAATTAAAAATGGTCGAGACACTATTTAAAGATTTAAACGAAACTTAATTAAAAATAGCATGTGTTGGAAATGTTGATTCTGGTAAGTCAACATTGATTGGTGTTTTGACAAAAGGAATCTGTGACAATGGAAGAGGCTCTGCAAGAGAAAAAATTTTCAATTTTTTCCATGAAAAAGAGACTGGAAGAACAACATCAATTACATAAGTAAATTTAAAAAAATGAAAGGAAATAATGGGTATTTCTAAAGATGGAAATCCTTGTTATCCTTCAAGATTTAATCAAAAAAAGAATGTATATTGGTCAGATGTAGTGAAGAAATCAGATAGAATAATAAACTTTTTGGATTTATGTGGTCATGAGAAATATCTGAAAACCACAATATATGGAATAATGAGTATGATAAATTTTAAAAATAGGTTAAAATCCAGATTTTTCTATGGTAATAGTGGGCTCAAATATGGGAATATAAGGTATGACAAAAGAGCATATCTAATTGACTTAAGCTTTAAATATACCTGAAATAATTGTAATGACTAAAATCGATATTTGTCCTATGAATATCTTTAAAGAAAATTTATAAGATTTGAAACAATAATTAATTGATAAATAAAAAACACCATTTTTAGTTTCAAATAAAATCTAAAAAGATTAAATTTAATCTTTGGCTAATTCTTATTTAGATTAGTCTAATATAGTCCCTATATTTTGTGTATCATCAGTAACTATGGATGGTATCAAAAATCTATAATACTTCTTATCATTATTGAAAATAAAAAATATTGATGAAAAAAAATAAAATGTATAATTTAATATCACTGATACTTTTGAAATTAAAGGAATTGGACAAGTTTTCAGTGGTGTGTTGAAGTCTGGAACTATATAATTAAATCAAACTTTACTATATGGCCCTGATAGTAATAAAAATTTCGTCAAAGTAAGCGTAAAAAGTATTCATCAACATAGATAAGCCACTAACTGTGTTTAATCTGGATCAATATGCTGTTTAGCTATTAAGGTAATATTTTATTATATTATATTTATAATTTCTTTATTACATTTATAATTTCTTTATTACATTTATAATTTCTTTATTAAATCTTTAATAATATTAAATAGTCTTAATAAGATAAAAACAAACTATAATTCAAAAAAGGAATGATTTTAGTGGACATTAACACTAAACCAAAAGCTTATAAAACATTTGAAATAGAATTCGAAGTTTTTAATCATGCAACTACAATAAAAACTGGATATTAAGGTGTTTTTCATAATGGAACAATTAAATAAATGGTTAAATTAATTGAAATAAAAAATGTAAGCAATCAAAAAGAATAAGATTTTATAAGAAGTGGTGCTAAAGGAATAGCAACATTATAATTTGTTTTCAAAAATGAATATGTAAAAGAAAATTCCACATTTATTCTTAGAGAAGGCACTTCAAGAATATTTGGTAAGATAAAATCATTGATTGAATGACTTTCGATTTTACGCTGTAAAAAATAAAGCCTAAAATTGATAATGATTATATGTTTTATATAAATATTTTATTTACAACTATATACTATTAATTTGAATAAAAATTAAAAATGTATCATGAAAATTCATGATTCATCAATTAAAAATGCAAAATTTGAAGATTAAATAATTTTTGCTAAAACTTGTAGAAGGTTTTTGAAAAACATAATTCTAAAGAAATCTAGAAACTATTTTACAAATTCTTCAATTTTCATTTATTTTTCTTCATTTTCATATTTAAATTTTTATAAAACTGTATTATAAAAATTATTTGTTTTATTTAAATAAGTAATAAATGAAAAATAAAAAATAGACTGAAAAATAGGCGACAAATGATTATAGACGAAAAAATATTGACACTCACATAGATACCGTATAACAAATAAAAAAAGATAATCAATAGCTAAAAGATGAAATAGAAATTGAAGATCGTTAAATTGCTCTTAATAATAAATATAAATCTCAATAAATGGGAAAACTTAATGAATAGGGGTTCGTATATGCAAAAAAAATAGATAAATAAACAAGAAAAAATGTTAAATTATTATTTAAATAAAGATAAAACTTACAGATCAAATAGTGAATATTGAAAATTAAATAGAAAATTAAAAAAAAAGTAAAATAAACATAGAAGGAGAAGAAATGCATTAAATAAAAAAAAAAATAAGGGATTTAGAAAATAATTTAGAGAAAACGAGATAAAAACAAAATTAAGCAATAGCTGACATAAAAAGATTAAAAGAGGACGTAAATATTGTAAGAAGAGAAAGAGTAATTTTCGATAATGTATTTAAAAAACTGGAGATAGATTTACGATAAAGAGAAGAAGAATTAAAAAAGTATTTAATAGAGAGTACATAAGTAGATAATTAGAAAAATATAATATTAGATGAATTGAATAATACATAATAAAGCACAGAATATGAAAAATAATAATTTTTAAAAAGTAAAATTATTATGAAAAGTTTATGAAACTGTTTTTATTGAGAAAAAAGAAGAAAATAATATTAATAGATTAAATAAAAAATCGGTTTTATAAGAGGATAGTGTAGCATTAAAAAAGAGTTAACATAATATATCAAATAATATGAGTAATAATTTAAGAATGAGTAAAAAATATAATTAAAAAAACGTTATAGAATAAGAAGTATTATACAGTTTATAAGATTACAATAATGGATAATATTTTTGAAAGAATAAGATTGGAAGCTAATGTTTAAGATGTAGATGAATTTATAGTTAAATATTAAAATTAAGATGTAATCAGTGAAAAACTATATTAAGAATCAAATGAAATGGACGATCAAGTAAAATATAAATAAAAAAGATTGAAAAGTTATAAACTTAAATAGTCTATTATTAGGATATAGAAAGAAAAAAATAATAAGAATTAAAATTTGATGAATAAAATGAAGAATTAGCAGATTTTAAAGTTTTTATTTGTAATATAAGGAAACTGTGATAAAAGCAGTTGAAAAAAATAAGAATTTAAATTAATAAAATATAACAATACAAAAATAAATATCTCAAGTAGATGTAATTTTACCAGAAATTTTATAAGAGTTAGGATTATAGGATATTCCAGTGATAAAAGATGTATATATAATTTGATAAGATCGATTCATATAATATAATGAAGCTTCTATAATTTATGTAAGAAAAGACATTTGAAATATTTGAGAAAACTCCAGAAGAGTCAAAAAATACAAAAGAAAATTAGAATTTTACATAAGATAATTCACATCATATATTTGAAATTATGGATTAGTGTAAAAACTATATATTTAGTCGATAAAGTGAAAGATTTTGAAAAAATAATGACTTATAAAGAGATGCAAGCTTAAATTTAGGGAGAAATTACAAAATTATCAGATAATTATAAAAATAGATAGTCTCTTAAACTTAAAAAAAAATGATTTTATTATTTAATTTATAATATTCATCTGTGAGTAACTACTGAAGATTAAATACTTAAAGGCTAAATATATTTTTAATACCATTGTTTTCCTGTAAATATTATAATTTGCCATTTTCTAAAAATTCGTTTTTATCATTTGTTAATTAAATTATGGTTATATTTGCACTTGATTTGGTAATACGCTCGGTTATTTAATTATTGAACTTATTTATAAAAAAATACCCTTGAATACTGCATCTTTAATTTGATTATTTTCTTTTTACTAAATTTAATTGTTATTATGGAATTATTTAACTATAATTTTAGAATGATCTATTTATACACTATTGTTTGCGCTAAATTGGATTATTAACTAATTTTAATTAACAAGACTATTATGATGGTTTTATAATTTAATTATTTATTAATCTTTATGTTGATTATATTTTACAAGGCATTTAAATTTATTTAACTAATTATACATTTTAATAAATATTTTAAGGCGATTATTACTTTTATTATATAAATTATGGTAATTATTATTAAATGACTTATGGTTGCATAATTTATGTTTAAATATTTTATGGTTAAATAATATATGGTTAAATAATTTATGGTTATATAATTTATGGTTGAACATTTTAAATTTAAGATTATTACTATTATTACTATTATAATTCTTATTATTCTTATTAAAATTATTAATCTTATTATTATTATTATTCTTATTAATATTATTAAGCATATTATTATTATTATTAAGCTTATACTGCATTTTATGTATAGAAAGATTATACTTATGGTTTGTCTTCTAAAAATTCTTTATATAATAATTATACTTTAATTGCTGCTCACTTTTTTGTCTTTTATTAGTTAATTTCTATTATATATAAAAATACCCTAAACAATATATTAAGTCTTTTAAAAATACAAATTATGTTTCTTCATCGATTTGATCAAACGATGGTACCTATATTATATATATATTTACATGACAAAATAATGAATGAGTATTTGTATTTTGAAAGCTCAATAAAGATGTAAAACTTTAATATATTTATATATTAAAATTGTAAAATTCTTTAATATGTTTTTAAATTGTAAAATTTGTTTATAATTGTAAAATTTATTATAAATTACTATATAAAATTGCATATGTAACGGCCAGGATCACTTGATATACCAACTTTATGCTATAATTCTAATAATTGTTCTTAAACCTTATTTAATCTTAAAGATGTCTCTATATTCTAGTCTATGGTTAAATTTTAATCAATTTATTATTCGCTAAATTTATTTCCTTCAGTATCAGGAATTGGAAAATCAGCCACTATAATTTAATATAAATATAACTGTTATATCCAAATTGTTCAAGAGTAAATAATTGACGACCACAAGCAACACCCAAATGTAAGCAGATATCTACATCTTCAAAATAATTTCCTAAAAAATATTGATCACATGCTGAAATATTGACATCTAAAATATCCGTCTAATTTATTATTATATTAGAAAATTATGGATTTTCTTATTATAATCTATTAATAAGAGTTTATGATGGGTTATCTTTTACATCACCAAATTAACCAAAGCCTGTTATGTTAATTTTTATAAATTCAGACATATCTAATCTTTAAATTTATTAATAATCTAGATTTAATAATGTATACTGGTTTTTTTTTAATATTATTATAAACTAAATAATGGAAAATTCTATAGATTTTGATCTTTCAGATACAAGTTACAGTCTTAATAATGAAGAATAATAATTTTCAGTGCCTTTTTCATAATAGAAGTTTGAAAATAATATTTTTTGTGAAAATTGTAATAAAAATAAAAAAAATGATTTTATCATTGATTTCGATGAAAAAGGAAATTAAATACTTTTAAAATAAAAATGATTTACTTATAATAAAAATTTATATAATCTAATAATAATATATAAAATTAAAAAACGTTTTCATATTTATTAATTAATAATTTAAAAATGAACGTATTGATAGTAAATTGTTTCAACAATTAACATAAAGGTATAATATCATTTTCATCGACATAAATTCTTTTAAGAAAATTATTTTAGGATTAAAAACTTTTAATAGATAATCACTGTCAATTTTACATAAGATCTTTTTAAGATCTTTCTGATTTTATTTATGAATCCAATTCAAATCATTAATAGAAAGAATCATTAAAAAATTTCAATTCTATTGATATGGTTTAATTATTTTTATTAGATTTTTGTTGTAGGATAATAAAATATGACTCCATGGTAAAAAGAAGCAAAATAACTTTTAATTTTGCTAAGAATGTGTTGCTAAAAATAAAAAATTTGCTTTGTAAGCTAATTTGGAATGCTATGCTTATTATATATAGCTAATTTAAATTTTGATCAAGTAAATATATTAAATTTTTCATTAAATAATATAGGATGTAAATATAATAAATGGTAATGGATAAGGTTCCCCATTAAGCGAAATTTTTACTGACGATAATATAAAACATAGAAAAGTAAACGATGATACAAATAATTATTTTCTTGACAATTTGACAGGTGATTTATACAAATTTCGATTTGAGAATTAAGAATGGCAATATAAAGGTTGATTTTATTATAAATAAAAGGAAATTTAGGAATGTATTCTCGTGTTTCTGCAGGAAAATTCCATCAAATAGGTAATTTAACATACAGAGTTCCTGTATCTAACAGTATAAAAATAAATTAGTCTGAAAGAGTCAATCTTAAATTACAAATAGATGTGATCAAAAATGAACATTGGTCTTTAAAAAATGTTCCAAATCATTTTAGAGCAAAAATATGCTTAGATTGGGAGCTATCAACCGGTCATATTGTTAGTAGAGATAAATAGTACATAGTTTTAGTATAATATTTTATTATTTTAAGGCATAAGTTGATAAAAATCCAGCGATTATAACTTTTAATGATTTCTCATTAGGAATTTTATTTGAAATAAATCCAGCTTAATAGGAGGCTGTTTAGATTTTAAATAATTTTATAAAGAGTTAAATACCAAATTTAATTCAAACAAGATCTATATCTAAGTAAAGTAATAATGTTGAATAAAATATTTTTTCAAAAAGTAATAAAGTTAAAATATCTGTTGCATCAAAAGTAGAATAATTGTTTCCATAAATAAGTTCAATGTGTAAAACATAGCCTATTGGTTTAACAAATAGATCAGATTTTAAATAAAAAATAAAAAAAAATTTATCTTAAGAACGTGACGAATAGGCAGAAGACGAAAAAACACTAAGAAAATAGGAAATAAGACTTATGTTACATCCAGGAATAAGTTAAGATAACTAATTATAAAAATAATTATGGGTTCCAGGTATGATGTCAGGAGACAAACCTAAAAAAAATAGAGAACATACTTCTAAGTTTTAAAAATACTTTTGATATCTATAATATTATATTTAATAAAATATCAATATTAATAACGATTATATTGTAAAAATGAAGTAACTTTTATAATTCAATAAAGAATTATGTGATGTATAAATAAATGATTCAAGACGAAAACATTATAACTAAATATAGCATATTTCTTAAGACAATCAAAATTTACAAAAAAAGCATGGAAGTCCACAATAAAATTATATGTAAGTAAACGAAACGAGAAGAAAACATTACTCAAATATTAGTGAAACTCCTAAAGATCATTTTGTAATGAAAGAATAATTTAAAAAAGACAGATCTATATAACCGGATTCTATTACAGATTTACATAGAAAACATGATTTTCCAGATTTAATTAAAAATAAATTAAATGTTAATTATCCGAAACCACCTACTCCATTAAGGTTTACATCATTAAAGTTTATTTTATTTAATTAGAATTCAAAATGAATAAATTGTCCCATATAAGATAGAATCTACGAGAAGAAAACATTATAGAGATATCGTTTAGGGGAATAATAATTAATTAAATTTAAACTACCCTAGATTACCTTCACCACCAAAATTTATTAGAGATTAGTTTTTAATAATAATTTTAGAATAAATGTTTCTGACATAAATGATAAATCAAATAGTTTTATGTATTAATATTTTAATGGTAAATTATATTTCTATTAGGAAATAAGGTAATTGTTTCTGAAAAAGGAAAATAAGATAATAAAAATAAGTTCATAAAAGCTTAAAAAGATCATATCGATGTTAATGACATAAATAATGATTATAAATATAAATTTTAAAGTAAAAGGATTGCAGATCCTTTAAATTAATAATATGACTACAATTATAAGTAAAATCAAATAAATATACCTTATGGTCAACATAAAAATGAAATATAAGAAAAATAATCATTATTAAACATAAATGAATAAAATAGTTCGAGAAATTTAGATCAAAAAAATAGTTATAATATCAATAAAAGCTTAGATATAAAAATTCATGAGTAAGGTCCTATAAGAAATAAGATTAATAATTTAGATATTCCTTAATATAATATATTAACGAGAAAATATCAAAAATGATATTTCTATTTTTAAAAAGTCTTAATAAGCAAATTTTAATATTATAACATGTTTTTTTAGATATATATAGATGATTTTCATAATATAAAAATACAATTTTTTTTATAATTATTTGAAGAAATTAAAAATAATTAATAAATTAAAAAGTTATACGTTTTAAAATAATTAATAAATTTAAAATTGATAAATTTTGAAATAATTTATAGATTTTAAGAGGGGTTGGGGTTGGGGTTGGGGT
>Ga0228633_1000558_pt1 | contig 10499 bp, 5 predicted proteins | sample 41DmetaG_FD_182703 | JGI IMG/M metagenome (GOLD analysis project Ga0228633, IMG submission 182703) | Seawater microbial communities from Monterey Bay, California, United States - 41D | ecosystem: Environmental > Aquatic > Marine > Coastal | place: USA: California | collected 2016-11-13
ATTCTTAATATTCTATATTTTATTCTTTATTTTATTATTCTATATTTTATTATTATTAATATTATATATTTTAATATTCTATATTTTATTCTTTATTTTATTCTTTATTTTATTATTCTATATTTTATTCTTACTATTCTATATTTTATTCTATATTTTATTATTATTACTATTCTTACTATTCTATATTTTATTCTTTATTTTCATAAATTTTTTCATTAAATTGCTAAATATTTTATAAATCATCATCTTCTTTCATCAATTCTTTTTTAATGATACTTAAAGCTTATAATTTAATTTTTCTATTTTCTTATAATTATAATTTCCTTTGAATAATTTCGTCATTATCAATAATTTTAAGTTTATTTTTTAAATCAGTTTTAAGAAAAAATCTATTTTTTTGCATAATATAAATAATACAAATAATATAAATAATATAAATATAATAAATAAAATAATAACTGTATATATAATTTATTTCTATTCTATAGTATTAAATACTAGAAAGATATATAGATAATAATAATTTAATGAAAAAATAATATTTGATAAAAGACATATATTCAAATATTGAAGAAAAAAGGTATATTTTAAATAAAATCAGAGAGTTTATGGAGCATAGAAAAAAATTAGGTTATGTAACTGGAATTATAAATAAAGAATTGTCTTAAGAATCATAATAATATGATAAGATTAAAAGAAATTTAGAAATCAGTTTTTAATTTAAAATTATAAGTATTTTTGATATTTTTAGATAATTAATAAGGAATTATTCAAGAAAACTAAAAAATACTTAATAGACTATTATCAATTGCAAATGTTCAAAATTAAGTATATTTTTATAAATTTCTTTAAAATATTATCAATATAAAATTTATATAAGAATTTATATAAGAATTTACAGTCTGGAGCCTAATCCTATCCCGGAGTTTCCAGGATGGGAACATTATAAATTTTTTTTTTTTAATATTAATTTTTTTTAATATCGTTATTTTTTTTAATATCTCGATTTTTTTTTATGTCAAAAAAATATAAAAAAAATTTTCTTAATTTTTTTTTACTAAAATTTTAAATTTTTTTCCAATCCTGTAATCTCCGGGATAGTATTAGGCTCCAGACTGTATATAAGAATTTATATAAGAATTAATAAATATAACATTTTAGTAAAAAAGTGCAATACTACGATCATAAAAAGTAAATTCATTGAATTTTTAATTATAAAAATAAGAAAATTTGAGAATATAATAAGAAAATAAGAAATTAGCATTAAAATTGATAACATGGTAATATAGTTATATAAAAGTAATTCATAAATAGTTTCAAAAAAATTAGAAAATGATTATTTAGTAACTTAAAAATATAGAAATATAGCTTAAAGATTTCGAGAACATTTACCGAAATTACCGAGTCTTAAAAATTCTTTTTAAAACTCATATAAGATAAATTAAGGAAATAATAAAACTTTCTAATAAAAATCATATGATAATTAATATTAAATTGAAAAAAATAATTAGATTTTACTGAAATAATAAAATATATCTCTTAAAATTCCTAAAATTAAAGAACATATAGATTATGATTAAAAAGTATATCATAATAATAGTGATACTATATATGATGATTAATAATTTACCACCACAGGGTAATCATTAGATTAGTCGAAATAATCTCTTTAAAATGATTAATCTAATTTGATTTAAGGCTCTTTATTGAATAATGATCAATAAAATCAAATTTATGAAGTAGATTATCTTAAAAAAAATTCAGAAAAATAAAATGATTTAGAATAATTATCTTAAAAAAACTCTTTTTAAAATCAATAAAAAGAACTTTTGTCTTAAAAAAATTCGTATTTATAATAAAATGATAAAAGTTAACTAATATCAAAAAAAAATTCAATATCAAAAAAAAATTCATTTTCAAAATAAAATTCATTTTCAAAATAAAACTCACTATCATAAAAAAGTGAAAATGTTGTAACTAATAAAAATTTGAATAATAATTAAGATATATCTAATTCTTAAAGAAATGAAAATAAATAATAAAATGAAGATAAATAATAAAATGAAACTATAATTTCTCAAAAAATTTCTGTATCATAAAATGATTAGAATGATTAAATATAAAATGATAAATTAGATGCACTGTATAATATATAATTCAAAAATAAAAAAATAGTGGATGACACAAATTAGTAAAATGAAGAAATTAAAGATGATGCTTAAAAATAAGATAATCTTTAAAATTAAAATAATGATGCAAATTCTATGTTAGATTAATAAAATTGTATAAATATTAATTTAAAGAATAAATAATTATAAAAAAGCCTACATTCAATGGACCAAGAGCATTAAAAAGATAAAAAACATAAAAATAAAAGCCTCTTAATTAAGATGGAACAGAATAAAAGAAATAAGCTATATTAGATTTTGATACTTGTAATGAGCAAGAAATTTAAAATACATTGGTTAAAAAAGTTTCTAATGAAAAAATTAATGATTAAGATAATAATGATAAAAAACTTTTAGTAAAAAAAACAAAATCTTTTAATAAAAGTAAAATTTCATATGCTTACACTATCAAAGAGGAAGATGACAGTGATATTGAAAAAGAAGAATAAAAAAAATAATAATAAGATTTGAAAATTATATAGTAATAAGATGAGTTTAATTAATCTAAAATGTGATATAGAATATATTTTATATTTTTATTAAAATTCAAGTATTCACTTTATTTATTTTTATTTAAATGTTATTCTTGATTCTCCATAAAATCCTGCTTTATATTTTAAATCAGATTCTAAAAATAAATCTGTTTATTTATCTTCTTTTTTTTTATTCAATTCTTCTTATTATTATATTGCATAAGGTAATTTTGAAAACTCCATTTTATTCAAAGATACGCTTGTACTTATATCTTTTTTTACTGGCATAAATGTTGATGATCTTTAATTCTCAGATAATGGTTTTATACCACCCATAAATACTGGTAAATCTTTATTTTAATCTGATTTTTACTTTTTTGCTTCTTTTTTTATTTATAATCAAATACCTTTTTAACTTATTTCATCTTATTATTTTTTATTTTCTTATTATTATTTTTATTATCTTTCCTTTTCTTATTTTTCTTATCTTTCTTATTTCTCTTTTTCTTTTTCTTATTTCTCTTTTTCTTATTTTTCTTATTTTTCTTTTTCTAATCTTTCTTATTTTTCTTTTTCTAATTTTTTCTTTTCTATTTTTTCTTTTTCTATTTTTTCTTATTTTTCTTTTTCCTATTTTTCTTTTTCTTATTTTTCTTTTTCTTATTTTTCTTTTTCTAATTTTTCCTATTTTTCTTTATCTAATTTTTCTTATTTTTCTTTATCTAATTTTTCTTATTTTTCTTTTTCCTATTTTTCTTTTTCTAATTTTTCTTATTTTTCCTATTTTTCTTTTTATAATTTTTCTTATTATTCTTTTTCCTATTTTTCTTTTTCCTATTTTTCTTTTTCTTATTTTTCTTTTTCCTATTATTCTTTTTCCTATTTTTCTTTTTCTAATTTTTCTTTTTCTATTTTTACTTTTTCCCCTTTTTCACTAATTCTAATTACAGCTTCTATTTCATCTCCTTTATTATTTTTATTTTCTTTTAACTTTTAATTCTTTTATTCCTAATTTTATGATTTTACTAAATTAAACCCGATCAAACCAGTATTTTTGTTAAGCATAGATTCTTAGTTCTTATTTTTTTCGTTTTCTTATTTGATTTTTTGTAATCTTATATTATTATCAATTTCATTTTATAAACTTTCACTGACACTAATTTAAGAAATAGTTTTTAATTTATCATTTTAATTTATTTTAGGTTTTTATTCATCTTATTCTTTATTAATTTTATCTATTAATAATAATTTTTTACTTTTTTTAATATCTGATTTTTATTGTTCTAATTAGGGTTGATATTCTTTTATAAAATCGTCAACCATTTAATCTAATTAAAAATTATCTTCGTATATATAATCCTATTGCCTAAGATTACTGCTAAAAATTTATGATATAAATAATACTTATAAAAATAATTTCATTTTTCTATTATTAAATATAATTATAAAAAAATGAAAATTATATTTTTAAATTTTTATTTGTGATATTTTTTTCAATTTTATATAATAATTTAACAATTATATTTTATAAAGGTCTTAAAAATATATATGATTAATAATAAAATTATCAAAAAAATTATAAATTTTTTATATTTAAATGTATTTCAATTTTCAAAAACATAATCTTTACTAATTTTTCTTTGAATTTTAAGTTAAATATTATCATCTAATTAATTTTTTTATTCCTCAATTTTTTATAAAATTAATTTATGATATTTCAAAGCATTTTGATTTTTTTGATCGATATCCAAAGCTTAAACTAAAACTTAAAGAGCTTACTTATAATTTAGCTATATATAGATAAAATACTTAATGCGCAAGAGCACATCCTTTGGCAATATATGCATCACATAAATTATCATAATTTATGGCTTAGTTATAGCATTCTAGTAATTAACATATATACATATAGCTTATTCATATTGATTATCATTCGAAAATTAAATGCCTTAATTTAAACTCTCTATAGCCCATATTTTATTTTATTTATTTCTTACACTAAAATAAAAATATAAATTACAAATTAAGATTGAATTATTCATTGATAATAATTTATTTATTAGATTTTTAAATAAAAGTACTGTATTAGTTTATATTTTATATATTTAATTTAAATGATCCATTATTTTATATTTAATTATAATTTTATATTTAGTAATCAACTAAATTTATATTATTATATTTTTATGAATATACAAAGCCTATAAATAATTTAATATTTATTAATATCTTTTACTATACCTAATTTTATATTTATATGAGTGTTATCTAGCGTTATAAATTCACCATTTTATATTAATTTATTTTATAGACTCATTTCTAAAATATTCTTTTTTTTTATAAATTTATACTTTTTATTTATCTATTATTATTGAATTTAAATAATCTCCTACTTATATTGACTCAAAATTAAGGTAATACTCAAATATTTCATCATTCTTCTTATATTTATATTATACTATTTCATTTTATTCCAGCGTACATATTATATTATAATTCTATATTTATTATAAATATTATTTAAAAATTGGCTTTATTCTTTTAAAATCATCTAAATCTTATCTTGTCAAATATTAATGATGTTTGTTAAAAAAAAAACATTTGAAATTTTTAAGTCTTAAATTTATTTTATTTTTGTCTTTTGACTCGACTATGACTTCAAATATCATATTTTTTTTAATAATCTGTATGATTTATAGTACAATTTATTTCAAATCTTACTATTATTCCTAAATTTATTCATATTTGAAATCGTGTTACTTACATGGATTCTTAAAAAATATTTTTAATAACAATTAGAAACTTTTAATGACAATTTTATTTAAATTTATGAAGAATGCTCTTAAGTTCTTTATTTTCCATAAGATTTATAATTTATAAGATGTTTTATAGATGATTTTTTATAATTATATAAAATTTTTAATTTTAATAATTTATAACAATTTTATTAACATTTTCAATAATTTAAATGAATATTCAAAGTGTTATATCCATATACCCCTCACCTTCATTGTAATCGTAACTCCAAGGATTTTTCTCATAAAATTGTAAAATAGCTTATCTTATCTGCATATTTGGAAAAATACTTTCTTTTTAAAATTATTCTCTTTTTATTAAATTATGAAATACCTTGTCAAAGGATCAAAACAACCATTTTTTTATATATGTTCTAATAATAAGTCTCCTTCATAAGTATTTCCAGCAGGAGTTATATACGGATCTTATATTATCTCAAATGATATTTTACAGGTAATATAATCTGGAATTTCAAATTTATTTTTAGTTTTTTCCTCGATTTTTTGAAGCTAAAATAAAAAATATGATACCATTTAAATGCTTTAATTTTTTTCTTCTTTAGTCAAATTAGAATCATTTTCTAAATATTTCTTTTAATTAATATTTTTACTTTAATTTGAATAGTGAAATTTTATTGCATTTTTTTTTCATTTTCATATTTTTTAAGCCATTTGATTTTTTTTACTAACATAACGTATCTCATTAATTATTTTTCATAATGTTTTTTATTTTGCCCAGCACAAAGAGTTAAAGCTTTAGTTAATTTATTGATAGAGTTTTCCAACTTATCATAACCATTTTCATATTTCCCAAATTAAGCCAAACAAATTCCACAAATCATATACGCTTTTATTGATTTGTCATTTAATTCTACACTCAATATAGAATCTTTCAAAGCCAATTACCATTCTTAAATGTGTCTGTAACATTATGCACGATTCGAAAAAAATACTGATTCTGTATCATTTAAATTCTTTAATTATATATAATATACTATTGCTCTAGTATAACACTATATTGCTTATTTATAATCTTTTTATTTAAAAAAATCATTTCCTATATTTTTCCAATAATAACATGAACTTTTATTCTTCTCTTTTATATCTTTTTATCTTTAATCTTTCTTTTATGATTTTTTCTAACTTTTTTAATATGTATTTGAATTTTAGTTAGTGTTTTGATTTTATTATTATTACTATTATTATTATTACTATTATTATTACTATTATTATTATTAGAAATTTCCTTAATTAAAGAAGTAATTTTGCTAATTATTATATGTTTAATTATTTTAGTAGTTTTAGTTAAAATTGTTGCTGTTGTTATTAAATGGATTATTATTTGTAAAAAATGGGTGAGAAAATGCTTATTAAAATGCATTCGTTACAAAATTATTATCCATAAATATTTTTATAAAATTCTTAAATTTAGCTATTAGAAATATAATATTATTAAAAATTAATATGCATATAAAGACGCAATAAAACTTGCAAAATGCATGGTTTAAAAAGTACAAGATAAATATTTTGTAACAAACGTTATATCACAAAATAATTCAAAAAATAAGAAAAAAAACTAAATAAAAATACATTAGATATTAGACTTGAATTAAATTTTTAATGTATATTACCAAATTTAAAAAAGAAATTATAAATGATTTTATTATTGAAATTATTTAAAAATTATTTCTTTTATTTATAATTAATATATAATGATTGACATTGATAATTTAGGTCTTTAAAGTAGTTTTAAATATAAAAAAAAGGAACATTCTGATTTAGAATAAATAGAAGATTTTCGTTTAATATCTGCCCCAATTTCTGATCCTTCATAATTTCAACAATAAGTATTGTAAAGTAAAGATAAAAAAATAATGGATTTTGCTCATGGTACAACTACATTAGGTTTTATTTTCCAAGGAGGGGTACTTTTGGCAGTTGATTCAAGAGTAAACTTTAAATTAAAAAGGCTACAATGGGAGCTTTTATTTCTTCAGAATAAGTAAAAAAAGTGATAGAAATGAACAGTTATTTATTAGGAACAATGGCTGGGGGAGCAGCAGACTGTTATTATTGGGAGAGATATTTAAATATGGAATGTAGATTATTTGAAATGAAAAATAAAGAAAGAATTTCAATATCAGCGGCATCAAAAATTCTACAAAATATAGTTTACAGTATATTAAAATTATATAAAAGACTATAGAGGAAAAGGGTTATCAATGGGAACAATGGTTGCAGGATATGATAAAAAAGGGCCTTAACTCTATTATATTGATAATGATGGAACAAGATTAAAAGGAAATATATTTTCAGTAGGATCGGGATCAACATTTGCCTATGGTATATTAGACTCATAGTATCACTATAATTTGAGCGTCGATGAAGCTGTGAAATTGGGATAAAAAGCTATATATCATGCAACTCATCGAGATTCTGCTTCTGGAGGAGTCGTGAGAGGTTTTCATATAGTTTATATAAGTTTATCACATTCATAAGGATGGGTGGACAAATGTCATTTAAGGGGATGATGTAAATAAATTACATTATGAATTTGCATAATAAAAAGGATTAGTCGGAGATCAGAATGAAACTAATCAAAAATTGATATGATAAATATATTTGTTAATAAAATTTTAAAATAATAATTTTAAATATTATATATTAATCAATGTAAAACTAATAATAATTTATAGGGAAAATCTTTAAAATTTGAAGAAATTAAAAGATTTTAAATAAAATAAAAAAACAATAATAGAATAAAAGGATTTTTCAAAAGACAAAATTTAATAATATATAAAAGATGGTTAATTTATAGATTTTGAATTTTGTTAAAAATAATAATTAAATGATAAAATGCATGAATAAGAATCATAATGGGTTGATTTTGAAAACATATCAAATTACAAAGATAAAATATGTTTTCGTTATAGATTAGACATAAGTTAAAATGAATTCATTTTAGGAAATTAATAAAATTATAATATGATAAAGTATTATATTTTATAAAAGTGCTATTGGATTAATAACTAAAAATAATGATTTATTTAATAATCTTTGTGATATAACTTTTAAAGATTAAAATTGTTATATATTCTAATTTTATAAAAATAGAACATAGAAATTTCAAGTCATTATTGATGATTAATTACCTTGTATTTAACTCTCTAATAATCAATAAGTATAGAAATATATTAGACATATCAATGATTGGGAAATGTTTCCTTCTTTAATTGAAAAGGCTTATGCCAAATTACACAATGGATATGAAAATATTTCTCATTTTTCTCTCAAAGTAAAAAATTTTTATTAATTTAATGATTTTTTAATAAAATTAGCATTTTTTTTAAAATTTATCAAAAATCTTAAAAATAATGATATATAGGATATAATAAGAGATTTTACTGGATTAGATTTATAAATTTATGAAATAGAAAACATAGAAAATGAGCATTTATTTGAATCATTTATAAAAACACTTATATAAAACAAATCTGTAGTTGGATTTATAAAATGTTAAGTAAAAATAATATAAAATAAAGGAAAATATTGATCAACTTAATGAAAAAATATTTATAATAAATAGTATATCATCTGATGATATATATGATTTGAAAACACCTTGGTTTGGATTAGAATTTGATTAAAATTTGTTATCTTTAAAAAATATTAGAAAAATATTCAATAAAATATTAATTTTGAAAAATACTCCTTGTGATTGGCGTGCTTTTAGAACTGAAATATAACTTAAACCTAGTCATGGATTTCCTAACGCGATTAATTAAGAAATTTTAAAAAATCCATAATTTATTTTTGAAATAAATACCTCTCAAAATATATTGATAAATTTGAAAGACATGGATTTTAACATTCAGCCAAAAGAGTAAAAAATTGGTTTATTTTTCTTTATTTTATAGGATTTATGATCTTTCTTATGACTGAAAAATAACTATAGATTACAAGTATAAATTTTATAAAAATGGTCAATATTACAAAATCTTAAGATGATATCAATTGTTATTAGCTATTATAGCTTGAAATAGGAAAATATTGCATTATTCCTTTTTCTGATTTAATCAATGAAGATAGTTACTTATAAATGGATATATTTACATAACATTAAATAAAATTAAATTTCAAGGTCGAATTATACTTAGAAAAATGTTAGGATGAATTAATTGGATTATAACCTGTATATTATAATATATATATTTTTAAAAATAAATTCCCTATAAATATAAAATATTAAAGAGATTAATGCCAGATTAAATTCCATATAAAGAATAAATAAAAAATTAATAAATAAAGCAATTTTTATTTTACGGATTCTATGATAAACTATTTAAATTTACATAAACAAATATAAAAAGTAAATTTACACATATATTTGACAATATATTAGATGTATAAAATAAGTAAAATTTAAAATAAAAAAGTAATTGGATATATTAATAAATAATGGGAGATGGTGAAATAAAGATAGAATAGGATTAAAATAAAATAGATTTTTCTAATTATGATTTAGGAGACTTTGGTTTAAATCATTTAATTCCTTTTATAGTATAATAATACAGTATCATTTAATTAAATCTTAAAAATAATCAATTGTAAGATTTATCTAATTTAATTTATAATTTATAATCTACTCATCATTATGAACTACAAGAAATAGATATAAGTGATAATGATTTAAATAATGATTAAAATTCAATACTTTTAGATTTTGTTAAAAGTTTCTAAAATCTTAAAAAAATTGAATTGCAAAATAATAAGTATTTTTTATCATTTTAGGAATATTGACGAGAAATTTAAATAAAAAATATATAGTATCTTAGATTTAAGAAAATAAAAATTTAAATTCATAAATTAATGATATTATTTTTAAAAAAAAATTTTTTTAATTCATTTTTTATTTTTATGATTAAATGCTTTTTATTTTTACAAAAATTTATATATAAATAATAAATATTACTTACAAGACTCGTCTTTAATATATCATTTAAAAAGAAAAATATTATATTAATTATTTTAAATCAATTTTTTTAAGCAGAAAATTAATT
>Ga0228633_1000559_pt1 | contig 10490 bp, 8 predicted proteins | sample 41DmetaG_FD_182703 | JGI IMG/M metagenome (GOLD analysis project Ga0228633, IMG submission 182703) | Seawater microbial communities from Monterey Bay, California, United States - 41D | ecosystem: Environmental > Aquatic > Marine > Coastal | place: USA: California | collected 2016-11-13
CCCCAACCCCAACCCCAACCCCAACCCCGTTTAAATATAATTTTGACCAAAGTATCAATTAAAATATATTATTTATATATTTTTTAATAAATTTTATTATTCATTAAAAATATTTTTAAATAAAATATAATAGCACAAAAATCAAATCAAATTTATATTATTTTATTAAATTAGAATAAATATGACAAAATAAAAGATAGACGAAGATAGAATTTTATCATAATTATCTAAAAATTGCAAATCATCAAAAAAGCCATTTTATATTACTTTAAAAAAGAGTGTAAATTACGAAAGTTTCAAAAAATCAGATAAAAAAAAAACAATTTAAAAGAGTGAGCAATAATTGATTGAAAATCCAACATAAACATCAGACATCATAATCAAAGAAAAATGTTAGAAAAATAGACAATCATCAATAGTAATCCATAATTATATATAAGATAAATAGTGAAAAAAGTACTGTTTTTATAAAATAATTATTAAATGTATTCAGATTAGAGCTAAAACTTAATAAAGATACAAAAATTTAGAAAAAAATTAAAAAAAGTTCATAAAAAATTTTAAATAGTATAATTTTATTTTTATAAGGTAAATCAAGTTAAAAAAAAATTGTTAAAAACCAGAGAAATAGAGAGAGAAGACATTAATATAAGATAATTTAGAAATAAAAAAAAATTTAGATGGTTTTAGATTCAAAATAAAAATGATAATATTATAATTTTTAATATTATTTGTCAATTATTATAATTTAATCATTTAATTTAAAAGGCTTAAATTGAAAATTATATTTGTTAAATTTTAATTTATATCGTAATTTATGATTTATTTATAGGAAATTTTTATTATAGTAAATTTTCATTAAAAAATCTCATTTTAGTTTAAATGTGAAAAAAAGAAATATGTTTGATGAATACTCAATTATAAAAGAAATTATTGGGCAATAAAATGATTATTAATATTAAAACCGATAATATAGAAAATATTATAAAATAAATAATATATAAAATATTTATAATTATTAAAATCATCTATATTTATTTTTGTGATAATTTCTTAATATGACAAGAAGATTATGATTTTCAGCTTCAACACCTTCTGGTCCGAACATTTTAACAAAATAATCTACACTTTATAAGCTTAAAGGTGGTACAAAATCTATGAATTTATCTTATTTTATATCATATTCAACGGCTGACTGTTTTCTTAATCCTTAATTATTTCTTTTATTAAATATCTTTCCTAATATGTCAAATATTGCTAAAAAATCATTATTCAATCTTCTAAAATCTCTTTCTTTCACTGATTTTTCTTTCACATCTGATTCAAGCAATTTTGATCTCAAATTATGGATTTATATTTCTAAATTTGATAATTCTTATGAGCTAATGTAAAATGTACCATATAAAACCTAAAATTTTAATAAAATTTAAATAAAATATAAAATATTAATAAAATATAAAATATTAATAAAATACTAGTAAAATTCTAATAAAATATTAATAAAATATAAAATATTAATAAAATATTACTTCTTTATCTTCTCCAACTAGCAATTTATCTATGTCATCCTTATTTTTAACAACAAGATTTTTTTTATTAAATCTACTTAATATATAAATGAATTTATATTCTTTTTCAATATCACAGAATATAGATTTGAATTTAAATTGTCCATCTTCTATAAAAACAACTGAAATATCTTATTTTAATGGAGTTTCAATAGTTGCAAGCATACATTTTGCATTATAATTAAGATGGAATGATTTTAAAAATCGATGAACCTATAATATATTAATAATTTACTTTCATTATAGTTTTTTAGCATTTATTTCCGTTAAATGTCATAATTTTACTTTCTCTACTTAATTTATTTATTAAAGAAATTAAATCTAATGATGTTATAGCTGTTTTTTTATTTTTTATTTCATCAAATAACAATGGATCATATTTCTTTTTATATATAAAATCTGATTCTAATAATTCATTCATTAAATCTTAAGGCACTTTCGATGGATCTTAAATTGCTGTTTATCCTAATGATGTTTATAATATCTCTTTTCTACAAGAACTCACTTAAATAGCGTAATTTATAATTTAAAATGATTCAAGTTCAAGATTCAGTTTTAATAGTTTTTCTGCGTTTTCATCTTTTTGCATTTTCTAATCATCTTCTTATTCGATATATTTATATCCTAAACGAGGCATATATTCTCTTTGTAGTAATAATAAATCAGCCATTTCCATTAAAACTTATTCTATTTTTATATTTCCTTCATAAAAAATACATTCTCCTTTTATAATGTCTTTTGCAAAATTAAATGCTTTTTTAGATTTTTCTAAATATTAAGGTATAAGTGTTTCTTTTAAATAATGTGAGAAATTTGGTAGATCTAATAAATATTTATTTCTAGATAGATCTCTAAATGGTAATTTTTCATACATTTTTTTGTATTTTTTATTTTTGTTATTGAGATATTAATTTGCATAAATATTGTAGAATTTTTCAAGTTCCTAAACAAATATGCGCTTATAAGTTATAGCTTATAAATAATATAACTCTAATTTAAAACTATAAGTTAAATTATAATTTCCTGTAATAAAAAATTCGATTTTATCAAGAGTACTTATCAAATTATCAAATTTATTTAAATATAGTCCACATTTACATAATCTTAATGTTGAACGAACATAGTCTTCTAAAAATTTTGAATAAATAGATAAAGATTGTGCTTCATCAAATTTATACCCTTTAAGAGATGGCTTTTAAATCTATATCAAATCTTATTATTATAATTAATTCAAAGGCAATATTTTCATTTCTTATGTATCTACTGCTTATTTACCCTTTGTGTCTTTTTTGGGTGCCTCTTTTCCACCTTTTTTATCATCTTTTCTTATTTTTGCTTCTTTTTTCATCAATTACTCCATTATATCTGTTGGGAATATATATTTTTCATTCTACTTTACTTTTTCTGCTTCTCCTTTTATATTTATTGATAATTATTAATCATATCTTAATTCTTTTTTATAATTCAAAAATATATTATGCGCTGCTTAAAAATGAACATACGCATCTTCATATTGATTTTATTCAAGCAATATTTCAGCCAAATCTCCTTATAATCTGCCAATACCATTATCTGAATGATTAACACTTTAAACACATTCTTTGAGTATCTTAATACCATCATTTATTCTTCCTTGTTTTATGAAAATACGACCCTCTATTTCATTACTCAATAAATCAGTATATCTATCATGTAAAACCACACAATCTTTCTTAATTTATTTCAATAATTATAAACAATTATCAAATCTATTTTATGAATAAAATATCCAACCAATTTATATTTTAAACTTTATATACCAAAAACCATTTGGATGTTTTCTTTTACTTTTATTTAACAAAGTAGCATAATCATATTCAAATTTCTTTTCTTCAACAGCTTTTTCTTCTACAGCTGTTTTTCCACCTTTTTTAATATCTTTAGGATCAACTTTTCCTCCTTTTTTATCTTATTTTATATCTTTATTATTTCCTTATATTTAATCCTCATTTTCTAACTCTTTTCCTTATTCAGCAAAAGGCTATTCAAAAACGTGATTTTATATAACATCTAATCCTGTTTTAAGAATAAAGTAAGAACGGGTGTTCTATCCCATTGAAAGATTAATTTAAGCCAATAAGAATCTAGATCTATATATAAGTTATAATCTATCTTCACGTGCCTCTTATTAACTCAAAAGACCTTAACTTGTATAATCATTTTATTATTAGTCTTCACTTTTTTAAACAAAAATTAATAGTTCTCTTACTTTAAGTTCTAGGTATTTTAACATAATAATTCTCTATTCAGCAACTTCGGGTCTATCAATTACTTCTTAGTCATGAATTGTGAATAATATTTATATTTTAGCAAATTAAAACAAAAAATTATTTAATTAACTGTGCTTTTAATCAAATGTTTAAGAAATCTCTAATTTTTAAATTATTTCAATAACTTCTCTATTTTATTCTTAGAAATATGGCATATTATTTAAAAAGTCTCTATTTTAGCCAAACCAATTATTTCCTTTTAATAAACTTAGATTTTCAGTTTATTATAATAATGGAATAGGTCCACATTTTTCATTTTATACTTATTATAAAATTTAATAGCTTTAATTGATCATTCCAATTTTCGATAATACAATAGATTTTTGTAATTTAGCACGAGTAGAATAAAAATCTGAAAAACAGACTTTGCAAGCAATATAGTCCATGATTTGAATTAAAGGTAAGACTTGAATATGCATTTCATTATCAATTAAGCCTTAAATTAAAAAATCACAGGCTTACATAGTTACTATAGGTTCCAAATTTAAATTAAACAAATCGATTGGAAGTAAAATATTTCTAGTATCAGCAAACCCAATTAAAGTTTGTGGATTAATCATTTAAGTTTTAAATACTTAGAAACTTAAAGTTGCAGCCATTATAAAAGTTTCTTTTTATAAATACATATTATCAAAATAACAATTTTTAGACAATTTATACAAAAACACACAAGCTGATAAACACTATCTTTCTCCTATTTCATAGTTTATTTAATTTTAAAACTTTAAAGAATGAAGTTTTTAAAATATACTATCTAATGCATCATTCCAATTTTCTGATGCTTCTTATATATTTCCATTCGCAAAATATAAATCACCTTATTAAGAATATGCTCGAATTTAGCCTAGATGATCTTTTCTTTTTATCAAAAGATCTATCACAGTTTTATAACCTTTTTTTAAATGTTCAAATAACAGCTAATTTGATTTTTTTTATTGTTTTACTTAATCAGGGAATGAAATTTTTAAAATCTCTGCAAATTTCTCTAATGATCGTTTACATTCAAACAATTAAACTTAAGCCTAAAAATATATTTATGGGTTTTAAAATAAAAATTATTAATTTTTACTTGGTTTGCATCTCTTTTGATTTCGTCTAAAATATGTTATGCCATTTGTTTTTTTTCAGTTATCAAATTTTATTTTCTTTAAAGTATATTAATTTATTGAGTTATAACTTCTTTGTCTTGATTATACTAGAGTTCTTCCTATGGCACTTCATTAGTTAATTAAGCTGCTCTATTTTTTCTTCTTTTTCCATTTTTCCATAATTCAAATTCTTCAGTTTTTTAATTAAGGAAATTAACTTTTTCTTATGTTAATTCTTTAGCTTTATCTTCTAAGATAGTTTATGATTTTATCATAAAAGGAATTACTATATTCGAATATCCATGTTGAGTAATATTGCAAAAATTTTTGCAGAAATTAGATAAAACTGAGTATTTTTCTTCAATTAATAATGAATTGATAATAAATGAAGCATAATCAGCATATGGTTGCATTTCTGCTCTATTGAACCAAAAATCTTTAGTAAGTTATTAAACTAAGTTAGTTTGTGGAGCTACTTATTTTTTGAAAATTTTTAACATTGATTCTCCGATTAAAAACGAATATAGGTTAGAATCACTTTCTCTTAAATCAAAAGGATTCATTTATTCTCTTATAGAAATATTTTAAGCAAATTTAACAATATTTTTTAATTAAAATTCAGCATCACTTTCAACGGCAAAATATGCTGCCATAGATAACAAACTTTATAATTCTTTAAAAAAATCAATTTCAGATTAATTTAAATTTCTAGTATTTAATTCTTTAACTACTTTAGTATGATCTATAATTTTTTCAAGATCAAGTCTATCCATTTCAAAGAAAATATCAGTAGAATTATCTTTTGTTGGAAGTTATTTGTCTAAATAAGTTGTTAAAGCTTTTAAATAATAAAATTCTGCTTTCCATAGAGTTTAATAATTATCTTTATTTAAACCTTCCATCAATTGATAATATTCTGTGAAGATAGTAATAGTTTAATCTTCAAGTGGTCCATTAGATTCTTTTTCTGATTTTAGTAATTCTAAATTTTCTGGAATCCAAGCTATATCTTTTTAAGCACATTAAACTTTTAGTTAAAATATTTTATGTAATATTTAAACGCTTTCACATGTAACTAATTCAGCTTATGCTAAAATTTCTTTAGCTGATTTCAAATTATTACATTCTATTTATCTCCTTGCAAATTTACATAACATTTCTATGTAACTTGGATACTATTTCAAAGATACCTGCATTTTTTAAAGAGCAGTCAGAGGTTCTTTTAAAATCTCCCAAAATGTCCATTTTAGTGATAACTAGTTTTTTATTTACTCAATTTAATCTGTACTACTTTCTATATATTATGAAAAATAATCAAGTTATTCTTTCCAATTATCTAAAAACCCAGCAACTAAATCACCATAATCTTCAGTGAAATTTAATAAAGCATCTTCTAAATAATCTTAATAACTAGGCTATTCAGCTAAAGTGTATATTACTTTTTATACCATTTTTACATCTTCATTTGTTTATGCGGTTTATTATTTAGAGGCACCTTTTGCTGCAGCACCCCCCTTAGCTTGATTTAATTCTTCAGCAACTTCTATAACTTTAGGAAAAGCTTTATATTTTCTATTTGGGATCTAATTTGATTAATATATAATAAGTTTTCCTAAGTTTATCTAATTGTATTAAAAGCAAACTATTGATATTTCATATATCAATTTAGCTGAAAACTATCTCAAATGACTATCCCAATATTATTTTGGAATATCTTACAAAAATATATACATTTTTATCAATGCTTAAAATAAATATCTTGATTTAATTCTTATTATTTCACCTATGTTATTATAAAAATCCAATAAAACTCTTTTTCCAATTACGAACTATTGACACACTGAACACGCTTCTAATGCTAATAGTGATAAATTTGCTTATAAACAAAGATTTTTATGCTTTTATAATATTTTTTCTTTTTTTTCCATTTCTTGCATACATCTTGCTTTTATAAATAAACTTTCAGCAAAACATTAAATTTCAATATTACTTACCTCTTTGAAAGTTTTTTGATTAATTCTATAATATAAAATTTAATTTTATGAATCTAAAAAACGATCCCAAATTTCACTTTCTTCAACAAAAAAGTCAATATTTTTTTTAGCTGCTTAAGATGCAATTTCATATTCATTAATCTGATAAGCTTATTTAGCTAAATAAGCATAAAGTTAATTGATAGGCATTGGTTGCAAAGTAACAAAAGGTGAACTAGTTTCACCTATTTTTTTACTCTATTATTCATTAACATTGAATCCAGCAACAGCAAAGCAATATCCTTCATTTTGTTGTAATTATCTTATTTGAATAACATTTCCTATTTCATTTCTAATCCCGGTATTTTATAAATCAGTACAAGTTGTTGAAACATTTACTCCATGAGCAGCTACTTTACCGTAAAGTACCATTGATCTTATGTCTTTGATTCCAGCTTCCATAGATTCCATTTCATTAACTTTTGGATAAAATGGAGGTAATTTAACGGTAATTGAACTAGATGATCGACTTATAAATATTGGTGATCTAGGGCATTCAGACTCAGCTATATAATCTTATACATATAAACGATCAAACGGATGGAATTAATTTGATTTTTAATCTACTATTTTAGAATCAAGTAATGTTGAACATATAAATACAGCATCCTTTACAGCACCTTGCATCAATTATTTCTCCATTTCTTATGCTTTTTATATAAATTCAAAAGACTAATGAAGTAAATATTTTTTTTCAGCTTACTATTTCTTATTTTCAGCCATAAGCATATTAAGAATTGCATTTAAATATGGATTTTTATTTGCATGACTTTTTAATCTTTTTTCATAATCTATAATTTATGGTTATGGAACAGGTAATCTTCCTGCATTTTAAAGATCATTTTATAATGTATTTAATTTCTATTTAGTATCTTAAAAACTTTTTCCTTTTGACATATCTTACTTTTTACTCATATTTTAAGAAACAAATTCATTATTTTTACTTGAAATTTTTTGTATTTTCTTTAAATTTTTTCCTTATATTATTTGACATCTATAATAACACATTATAAGATCAACTTATAATGCATTTATAATTAAATCAATTTAAGGAATGAAATTTTCTTATGCTAACTGTTCAAAATAACTTTTATCTCTATTATCATCATTATTTATGCATTTTTTATAATCTAAGTATTCTTAGAGTTCTTCCTATTATTCTTCGGGAACTAATTATGTTTTAAAATCTTTTTCTCTCTAATTTTCTCTAATTTTACATTCAAGTTGATTTTTATAAATAACATAACTATTTATTATTTCTTATTATAGTTATCCAATTTATTAATTACTTGCTGTTATACTATAAGGCAAAAAAAGATCTTTTCTGCTTTCAACTCCTCTACTTAGCTATTCATCTCTATATATTATAACCATATCATAACATGTTTTTAAAAATTAAGCTGCTTCATGATTTTCCTCATCTTACATCAATATTTTAGTCAATTCCATAGTACTTTTCACAAACCAAACCAAAGATCGCGTAGGATCTCTTACTAATATTAAATTTATCATTTTTAATCCTAATTTATATATCTATTTTATTGGTACTATGTGTTCCATATATTAATTTAATTCCTATTATTATAATATTTACTTCTTATGTTATTTCTTATTATAAAGCCATGTCATTTATAGACTCCATTTAATATAATTAACTTATCATATACTTTTTCCAAATATAAAATATTAATTTTATTAAAAATTCTTTTCTATCCTCATAAAATTAAATTCCTAAAGGACCTTCTAAACTCTCTTTTATTGTTTAAAATAATTATTTTAACTTATTTGTATCAAATGTTATATCTAATTCTAATTATCTTTATTCACTTATGTTTTAAATTTTATCTTTTCCATAAGTCTTTTCTAATTCATTCAATAACATTATCAATTTCAACATTCTTTCATTAGAAAAAAAATGCATATTATTCTTATATGTTATATATAAATAATCATTATCAGGATGTTTAATATATTCTTAAGGAGTCTATCTTAAATCAATATCAATCTTCTAATATCCGAAATCTGGTCTAGCCAATGGACTTTTTGCAAATACAGGTTTAATATCTAAAAGTAAATTTTTTTTTTCTTCTTCATCTTTTAAATTTTCAGCAGTGCATTTATAACAAATATAGACAGATTTTTTTTAAGTTTCTTTTACTCCAGTATATTATTAAACTGGACATTCTATTATTTTCCACCCAGCTTCACTTAATGGTTTAAGTTCAGGTGAGACAAGATTAACATCATCCTCAGGGGCTAACAAAAGTTTAAATCCACAAATTGCATCTTTTGGAGTTATTGATCTTTTTATCAATATATAAGTATATTAATGTTTAATTCCAGGAATTGTTTCTTAAACTTTTGTATCTTTATCTTCTTACCTAATTTCTTATTTTACTTCTTTTCCTCCTTTTTTTGCATCTTTACCTTTTGGATCTTAAGCTTATTATTATGATTAAACTCCATCATCTTTAAATATTTTGTTTTTTTTCATTAAAATTTTTAATTGTGCTTCATTAATATCATAAGGAATTATCTCAAATTCATTATCTATATTAGGATTTGGATGACTACTGACATATATATTAATTTAAGTGATATATTGAATTTCAATGCATCTGTATTTACTTCTATATAATGCATTTTAGCTTAAATCTTCAAATAACGTCATATTTCCCACATCATAAGCATGCATACAAAGTTCAATGTGATATTCTAAAGGAATACACTTACATGCTTCTTTAAATCTTGTTTTTTCTATTTTCACTGCATTCATATTATCTTGAAATATTTTAATTCTTTTTTCCTCACTTTAATCTGTTTAAGGTTGTTTCTCAATATTCGTGAGTTCTTATTTTATATAATTCACAATAATTTCAATTTCTCCCTTTAAAATATCATAAGCTTATTTTATTGCTTAATCTTTCCAAGCAAATGATTTTCCACTTTATTCCACATAATTATGAGTTCTAAATCTTAAACTTTCAATAATCGCAGCTACTTTGCCTATTTATGATATATATATTATATAATATATGATATTATGATTTAAAGTTGATATTTAATTAAATACCTTCTTTATCTTAAGGAAAATATTCCTCAAGTTTTTTTTTAAAAGCGTCTCCTGGTAACTAATTAATTTAAAGCTTATATTTAATTTCTAAAATTCTTAGAATTCTGAATATATTTTCAAATATTTTTTAAGTTTAACTTGGTAAAGGAGGATCTTACTCTAAAATTGTTTATAATTCATTAGTTTTTTTTGTAGCTAATTCAATTGTTCTGAGTGCAACTTCATTTGAGCCAACCTCTTCATAAACATGGGCTAATTCTACATATATTTTCATTCTCCATTCTAAAAATTTGATATTTAAAAGAATAAGATGAGATTCCAACGTGCAAATCGCAAATCCCAAATAATCGATAGTGAGTGAAGAAAATTAGCTTACTCTTAATAATTGACATATATCATAAATCATATTAGTGCCATTA
>Ga0228633_1000562_pt1 | contig 10477 bp, 6 predicted proteins | sample 41DmetaG_FD_182703 | JGI IMG/M metagenome (GOLD analysis project Ga0228633, IMG submission 182703) | Seawater microbial communities from Monterey Bay, California, United States - 41D | ecosystem: Environmental > Aquatic > Marine > Coastal | place: USA: California | collected 2016-11-13
ATTATTATAAAAATATTAAATAATATTAAATAATATTAAATAATATTAAATAATATTAAATAATATTAAATAATATTAAATAATATATCTTCAATTAGAGCTCAAAATGCCTTTGGTCAAAATAAGCCTTTTCAAAAAATCTAATAGATATAAATAAAAAGTTTTTTTCTTTATAAGATAACCATTTTATAAATTCAAAAATAAAGTAATATAAGATAAATTGGGAATTAATAGAATTTTATAATATATAAAAAAAAACAATAGAAACTAGATGTTAAGATATAAATGCATTAATATAATAAATAGTAACACAAATATAAAAAACTATAAAAGTATGACAAAAAATATGAAATTATTGCGAAGATTTTTTTACAGAATGTTTATAAGATATTTAAATTCATGAAATTTAATAATTAACAAAAATTTAAAAAAATCTTAATAATAGTTTTATATTTTTTATCATAAATAAATATAAGTCAATTGATAATAAAATTGTGCATTAAAACAAAATAAATAAATAGACAAAAAGAAAATCAATGCCAATGTATTAAGTCAAATTAGAGGCATAAAATAATTCAAATTAATATCTTATAACTTAAAATGATAAAAAAAGAGTAATTAATTTTATAAGATTAATTGAATATATAAAAAATCAAAATTTAGTTAAATCTATCGAAAAATCAATTATATTTTTAAGAGATAATTTTGATAGAAATGGTAAAAAAATGGGAGGAATATTAAATTGTTAATTTAAATTTTTAATTGATAAAATAGAAATATATCCAACATAATAGAAATTTGAGAAGATATTTTGGTATATTTTTTAAGATTTATAAAAAATTCCAAATAAAATTGACAATTTATTAGAAGTTTCATAGCTTAAATCTTTTATAGTGAGAGATATTTATGTGGATTTTAATCAAATTATTGAGAATAATTTTATTTATAAAACAAGCAAATAATAAATAAATGAGATTCTAAATGATATATATTAATAAGTTTAATATGAAATTGATCGTAAATTAAGTTTCTGTATTGAGATAAAAGATGAAGGTTTATTTTGGTAAAATACTACAAATTTATAAATTTTTAATGAATAAGATGTAAATTTAGAATATGCTAAAAATTAATTATTGAATACTGAATAATAAAAATAAAAAATTGAGGAAACTTTAAATGATTTTAGTAAAGGATTTTTAAATGTATTATCATTAAAAAACAAAAACATTGCAAATGATCATTTACATTAAAAATAGGAATTTTTTAAAAATAAGATATATTAGAAAATGATATTATTATAAAATAATTGTGATAAATTGATGGAAAGATAATTAAAAAATTTAAGTAAATAAGTTGATGATTTGGACTAATATAATGAATTGATAAATAGTTAAAAAGAATTTTAAACAAATGAAGAAAATTTGTTAAATGAAATAAATTAAATTTAATAAATATCATATGTAATAAGATAATTTGATTTATCAAAAATAAAAGAGGAAGACTATGAATTAACAGAAAAAATATAAAAGAATTTACAATCATTAAAGCTTTTGGACATTTAAGCAAAAAATAATATAAAGAAATTAGCAAATTAAAATATAGATTCTTTATAGTAAAACAAAAATTAGATAATTCATTAAATAAGGGATTTAAATTTATCAATTTAACAAGGAGTGTTCATAATTGATGATTTAGAAGAAATAAATATGAATACTGTTTTAAAAGATATAGATAATGTTAAAAAATAGTTTGAAATTTGTGATAAAAATATATTATAATTAAAATAAAGATATAATTAATTAAATGATTATGAGGTATTAATGAAATAACCATAAGAATAATCATTAGAATTATAGTTTTTAGAGAATAGATTTAATGATAGAAGACTAATTTGGAATAATATTGAAGCATTTTAAAAGAATTAAAAAGAATGGAGATAAAAGGAATTTAATAGTTTAGACATAGAATATATAGAAAATTAAATGAGACATTATGAATCTTCTAATAATCAACTTAAATAAAGAATTAATAATGTTTCTGAAAAGGGATATGATAAATAATTAGAGTTTTTTATTAATGAAATTAAATAATTTTAATAATTATTACCTATTATATTGTGTTTGGGTAATAAAGATGTAAAAGAAAAACATTGGTTATAAATGAATACAAGTATTAATTCTTAAATTACAAGCTCAAAATGTTTTACAATTGATTAATTAATTGGGTTTGATATTTTCTAATAAAAAGACAATTTATTAGAAATCTCGTAAAAAGCAACTGGTGAGTAATTGATATCAAATCAAATAGCAAATATAAAGAAAAAATGGGACGAAATGAATTTTATGATAGTTTAGTTTGATGATTCTCCAAATAAATTAAAATTAACAGGAATAGATGAGATAATTTAAACTTTAGATGATCATCTTGTATCTATATAAGGTATTTTATCAACTCGTTTTGTATAAGAAATAAGATAAGATATTGAATATTGGTAAAACAAATTATTGCTTATTCAAGATACTATCGACGAATGGCTCACTTTATAAAGAAATTGGATTTATTTAGAGAATATTTTTAATGCTTAAGATATTTAAAGACAATTACCTGATGAAACTCAATTATTTTTCAATGTTAATAAATTTTGGAGAGATCTTATGATAAGAAGTAAAAAATTCCCATCTGTTTAACAATATTGCAACAATTAAGAATTACTCTTAAAATTACAATTTAATAATAAATAATTAGATCAAATTTTGAAATCTTTAGATTAATATTTAAATTCAAAAAGATTAGGATTTCCAAGATTTTATTTTTTATCAAATGATGAATTACTAGAAGTATTAAGTTAAACAAAAAATCCAACTTCAATTTAACCACATTTAAGAAAATTATTTGATAATATAAACTCTATAACATTTGATGCAGATGAAGGAGATGATAAAATTGTACTATCTATGACATCTTCAGAGCCTGAATAAATGCCAGAAACAGTTATTTATACATAAAAAGTTAAAATTATAGCTGGAGAGAAAGTTGAATAATTTTTAAGCAAATTATAAGAATAAATGAAACACACTCTTAGAACTAAAACTATGGAAGCTTATAAATCTTATTTACCTAAAATTGAAAATTATATTATATGGATATTTATAGATTAACCTGCATAATGTTTAATAACAGCTACTCTTGTCAAATGGTAAGAAAATATGGTTAATTCTATCTAAACTATAAATGAAAATCCTTAATCTTTAGAAATTAGCCATAAAAATCAAGTTGAAAGAATTAATGAACTTATTAAATAAGTTAAAAAAAATTTAAATCATCATTAATAATAACTAATTTGTACATTCTTAATTACAGAAGTAATTTGTATTATAAATAGGTTCATTTAAGAGATATAAATGAATTATTTATTGATGATAATATTCAAGATTTAGAAGATTTCAACTGGGTTAAATAACTTAGATATTATGTTGATGCAAGTTAGAATGATATTAAAGTATTATAGACTTCATCTTAATTAGAATTATCTTTTGAATATTTAGGTAATATTTCTATTAATAATTTGATATATTAATAAATATAATAGGAAATTGTTCAAGATTGGTTGTAACGAATTTGACAGATAAGTGTTTTTTAACAATGACAGGGGCAATGAATTTTTTCTTAGGCGGAAATCCATCTGGTCCAGCCGGTACTGGAAAAACAGAGACAATTAAAGATTTGAGTAAATCATTATAAATAAAATGTGTGGTCTTTAATTGTTCAGATACTCTAGATTATTTAACTATGGGTAGATTTTTTAGTGGAATTTGTCAGTGTGGTTGTTGGGTTTGTTTAGATGAATTTAATCGTATAAATTTAGAAGTGCTCTCTGTTGTTGCTCAATAAATATAATATATTCAAAAAGCATTGGCAGCTAAATAAAAAGAATTTTAATTTGATGATTAAAAAATAATTATTTATAAAACAGTAGGAATATTTATCACCACTAACCCAACTTATTCAGGTAGATAAGAATTACCTGATAATTTGAAATTATTATTTAGACCTCTTGCTATGATGGTACCAGATTATCAATAAATTTGCGAGATTACTCTTATGTCTGATGGTATTATTATTCATAAATAATCATATTAATAATTAACAAAATTAATAACAAATAATATTATAAGGATTCCTAGATGCAAGAGTGTTGGGTATGAAAATAGTTTTATTATATAAATTGTGTTTAGAACAATTATCATATTAGGTGCATTATGATTTTGGTTTGAGAGCAATAAAATCAGTGATATTATTTGCGGGTTAAAAAAGGAGATAAGATTCATAAGATAAATCAGAAGAATTGATATTGATTTAGTCGATATTGGATTCTAGTTTGCCAAAATTTATAGAATAAGACATAGATATATTTTAAGAGATAATAAGAGATTTATTTCCAAATTAACAATATGATAAATAGATAAATTAGTAATTATCAGAAACTCTTGTAAAGGTGATGACTTAAAAGAAATATGATTTAAAAGAGACATTTATATAAAAGATATACTAAATGGTGGAAACAACTGATATAAGAATAGGAGTTATGATTATAGGTAAAACAGGAACTGGAAAAACTACTATTTATAATTTAATACAATAAACTTATGAACATCTACATTTAGTTGAAAAAAATCTAAGTTTTAATCAAATAGTATTAACTATGATTAATCCAAAAGCTGTTAGTACTAATGGATTATATGGATATGTTAATTTATTAACAAATGATTGGCATGATGGAATTGTAGCTAAAGTCATAAGATCTGCTATTTAAGATAAAACCGAAGAAAAATAGTGGATTGTATTCGATGGACCTGTAGACACATTATGGGCTGAAAATCTGAATACTGTATTAGATGATAATAGAATGTTATGTTTAAGCAATGGACAGAGAATAAAATTACCTAGTAATATTCAATTTATATTTGAAGTTGAGAATTTAATGTAATATATTTTTTTAAAACTATTTATAAATTAGAATGGCATCCCCAGCAACTGTTTCTCGATGTGGTATGGTGTTTATAGATCAAACATAACTTGGATGGTTGCCAATTTTTAATAATTGGTAATAAGATTTTATTGCAAAAATGCTAAATTATAATATGAATTAATAAGTATAAATAACAAGTTAAACTTATAAAGCATTTTAACTAATGTGTAAAAGATTTGTAAATTAATTATAAGAATTTTAATCTCAAAATAAAAAAGATTTTATTGAATTTATAGAATCATGCGAACTTTAATAAGTATAAGGCTCTATAAAAATAATAGAAGCTTTAATGTAAAAATTAGCAACTCATTTAGGAAGTTTCGGAGTTTTAGAAAAAATATCTGTTTTAGAAGTAGAACATTATTTCAATATGATTTTAATATTTAGTTATACGTGGGGTATAGGTGGAAATTATTTCAATAATGACACATATTTAGGAAGAAGTAAATTTGGTGAAATTACTAAGTCTAAATTTTAAACTATTTATCCATCTATGCCTGTTGAGGGAGATTTATTTGATTTTTTTATTGATTTTTAAGCAATTAGATTTAAAACTTGGGATTCTGTAGTGTAAAAATATCATTATGATAGAAATACATCATTCTTTAATATTTTAGTGCCCACATCTGACTCTTTTAAATATAATTATATAATTGAATTGCTTATATCAAATTAGTTTAATGTCTTATTAACTGGAAATTCAGGTGTTGGAAAAACTGTTATTATAAAAGAATATTTATAAAATCTAGATTCATAAAATTATATTTACAAACTTTTAAATTTTTCTGCTTAAACTAATACTTAAAATATGATTGATATATTTCAAGATAAAGATAAATTTAACAAGAAAAAAAGAGACATTATTGGGGCACCATTAGGAAAAAAAATCGTTCTTTTTGTAGATGATATAAATATGCCTTTACCTGATAGATTTGGATCATAGCCTCCTATTGAATTTTTAAGATAAATAATTGGTCATGGAGGATTTTATGATTTAAAAAAAATCAATTTCATAAATTTACAGGATTGTACTATATTAGCAGCTTGTGGACCACCTGGAGGAGGAAGAAATTATGTAACGCCTAGATTATTTAGATATTTTAATATACTATGGATATAAGAAATAACAGAAAAAACTCTTTTATAAATATACGATTAAATATTATATGGATTTTTGAAAAATAATCCTAAAGATAACACATCAGAAAAATCTAAAGTAATTGTAAAAAGTAGCATAAAAATGTATACATTTTTATGTTAAAAATTATTGCCTACACCTTAGAAATGTCATTATACATTTAATCCTAGAGATGTTGCAAGGGTTTTTTAAGGCATATTATAAGTAATTTTAATATTAATTTAATATTATTTGTAATTTTGATTTTTATTAAATATTATAGATTAAATATATGTATTTAACTGATATAACTGTATTAGTTGAATTATGGTCTCACGAATTTTAAAGAATATTTCAAGATAGATTGGTTAGTAATATTGATAGAGACATGTTTTATTAAATAATGATATCAGAGATATAAGCAAATTTATTATTTACACAATATTCAAAATAATATTTAAAAGATATATGTTTTTCAGATTTAGATAGTAAGGAATATTTCTATACTTAAGTTTAAGAGATAGATAGTTTAGCTAAGCCATTATAAGTAAATTTAGATTTGTATAATTAATAAAATCGAAAAATGAATTTGATATTTTTTACAGAGGCTATATAATAATTAGCAAAAATTTGTAGAATTATCAAAATTGAACAAGGAAATGCTATTTTAATTGGACTAGGGGGCTCTGGTAGAAATAGTTTAACTTAATTATCCTCATTTATTCGAGGATATAGAAATTTTAGTATAGAAATAACAAATACATATAATGAGACTAATTGGAAAGATGATCTTAGAAAATTATTGAAATAAACTGGAGCAAAAAATATATAAACAGTGCTAATTTTATCAGATAATAATATATAGAAAGAAAGTTATTTAGAGGATGTAAATAATATATTAAATACTGGAGAAGTGCCTAATTTAATGGCATTTGAAGATTTAGAAGAGATTTATAGTGAAATGAGAATAATAGTAAAAGAAAGAGGTCTATTTGAATCAAGAGAGAATATGTCAAGATTATTTATTTAACTAATAAGAGAAAATTTACATATAGTTATATCTTTTTCTCCTGTTGGTGATAAATTAAGAAATAGATGTAGATAATTTCCAGCAATTATTAATGGATGTACGATAATTTGGTTTGAAAAATGGCCAAATGAAGCATTAAATTCAGTTGCTTTCAGAGAATTATAATAGTAAGATAATTTAGGAGTGGGTCATTATAAAGTTATTTTGGCTAGATCTATGGTAGAAATGAATTAGCATATTTAAGATGAGGCAGATAAATTTAGTATTATTGAAAAAAGGAAAGTGTATATAACTCCTAGTGTTTTCTTAGAATTAGTAAAAGTTTTCATTAATCTTATGAAAATATAATAAAATATTTTGCCTTTAAATTTAAGAAAATACTCTATGGGACTGTAAACTTTAAAAGATACAAATACAACAGTTGAAACTTTATAAAAGACAATTAGAGAGTATTAACCTGTTTTAGAGAAATCATAAAAAGAGAACGCAGAATTATTGATAGTTTTAGATAAAAATTCTAAAGAAGCTAAAGAAACTGAATAATTTGTATAAAAAGAAACAAATGATGCTTAAATAAAAAAAGATGAAGTTAATGAATTAAAAAAAGCATGTTAAAAAGAATATGAGGAAGCTTTACCTACTTTAAAGGCTGCTTAGGCTGCTGTCATGAATATTGATAAAACTTAACTCAATATTATTAAAAGTTATGTAAATCCACCTAAATTGGTTGTTACTGTATTAGAAGCGACTTGTCTTTTATTTGGATTAGAAGAGTCATGGGATACAAGCAAAAGACATTTATTGGGTGATATGAGATTTTTAGAAAAATTAGTAATTAATTATAGATATAAATTATTATAATTAGATTGATTTTGACATAAAAAAAACACCTGAAAGTAAATTTTTGAAATTAAGAGAAAAGTATTTTTCTTTGAGTGATTTTAAAAAAGATATAATTATAAAGTAATCAGAAGCTGCAGGAAGTATATATCAATGGTTGATAGCTATAGATATGTATTAAAAAGTAAAGAAAAATGTGGATCCTAAAGAGCGTAAACTTATCGAGGCATAGACTTATTTAGAAAAAGTTGATTCTATGTTAGCTGATAAAAAAGATATTTTGAATAAAATACAAGATAAAGTTAGTACTTTAAATCAATAATTGAATACAAGTTAAGCTACATCTAATTCATTAAATCAATAGATTTAATTGGCTTAAATATAACTTACTCGTGCTGAAAAATTAGTTAATGGTCTTCAAAATGAAGCAGAAAGATGGGAAATCAGCTTTAATAATATATAATAGAATATCAATAATTTAATTGGAAATATACTTTTAAGTTCAGCATATTTAGTTTATTTGGGACCCTTTAATCAAGAATATAGACATTAACTTTAAGTCAAATGGATTAGTATGTTTTAAGTCTTTAATATTCCTTTAATCTAAGACTATAAATTATAAAAGTAATTATAAATTATAAAAGTAATTTTTTTATGAAATTATAAATTCAAAATTTTTATGAATTGTAAATTTGTTATAAATATAAAAATATTAACAATTTTATATGAAATTATAAATTCATAAAAATTTTATATGAAATTATAAATCATTTAAATTATTTAAACTATTTAAAGTATTAAAAATTATTTAAACTATTTAAACTATTCAAAATAATATATATAAAAATAAAGAGTGTTATGTGATGACAATTAAATGAGAGAATGGTAAGACTTTAGTTTACCATCTAATGAACTATCATAATAAAATGGAATTATAATAAATAATTGTATGAGATGGCCTCTAATAATAGATCCTTAAAGTTAAGCAAATTTATGGATAAAAAAATGGTTAAAATCTTCAGGTTTAGTGGTGGTTAAATTTGATGATTATAATTTTAATGCAAATTTAGAAAGTTGTATAAAAACAGGATTGCCTTTATTGATAGAAAATGTTGAGGAATGGATAGATCCTGTATTAGACCCTATTTTATAAAAAGATATATATAAAAAAGGAATGACATATTTTATAAAAATGAGTGAAAATGAGATATAATATTCATAAGAATTTAAGCTATTTTTAACATCAAGAATATCAAATCCACATTTTGTTCCAGAATTGACAATTAAAGTAATTATTTTATAAGTAGGTTACTGTTGTTAATTTTTCTGTAACTTCAGAAGGATTAGAGGATTAATTACTTGCTGAAGTTATAAAATATGAGAGATTAGATTTGGAGCAATAAAGAATATAGCTTATTAAATAAGTATTATAGATATTAAATAGATATCGATGGACTTAAATTAAATAAAGCATTTTGAGTAAACAATTTTATTACAAATAACGGAGGCGGGGTCTAAAATATTGGATGATGATAAATTGGTAACAACCTTAGAAAATACAAAAGAAATGTCATTTATAATATAAGATCGAATGATAAATGCAAATTTAACTTAAGAATCAATATAATAAGCAAGAGAACATTATAGATCGATAGCAAGAAGAGGATCTAGTTTATATTTTGTGATATCTGAATTATCTACATTGAATCATATGTATAAGTGGTCTTTGGATTATTTTCTAACATTTTTTAAAAGTAGATTAGAAAAATCAAAATAATGCAATGAATAAAAAGAAAGAATTTTAATTTTAGTAGAAGATATTACGTTAAATACATATAAAACAGTTTGTAGAGGTCTATTTATAAAAGATAAATTACTTTTTAGCTTTATTTTAACTATAAAAATATAATTAAAAAATTAAGAATTAGAGAAAGATTAATGGTAGTTTTTTTTAAATGGAATGGATCCTTAGAAGTTATTAACCATGACAGATGATTAGAAACCTAGTTTTTTAGACTCATTTATTTGGAAAACTTTTAGTTTATAGAGTTAAGATGATACTAGATATTTTTAAATTTTAGAATCATTAAAAAGTGATGAATAATAATGGATCTAATTTTTAAATTGTGACTCTCCATCAAAATTTGATTTATAATGCTTATCACTTCTAAATAAATTTGAGCAATTATGTTTGTATAAAACAACTCATCCAGAATTTATTATAGATTGTGTCAGTCATTATATACGAGATTAAATGGGTGATCAACTACTATAATAATTTCAATTAGATTTAAGAGAATGTCATGCAGAATCGTTTTTTTATACTCCATTAATATTTATATTAGCAAAAGGAGCTGATCCTATGAGTTATTTAAATGAGTTTGCCATTGAAACTGTTTGGGCATCAAAATTCAAAACTCTAAGTTTAGGATAAGGGCAAGGAAATAAAGCAAAAGAATTA
>Ga0228633_1000567_pt1 | contig 10441 bp, 3 predicted proteins | sample 41DmetaG_FD_182703 | JGI IMG/M metagenome (GOLD analysis project Ga0228633, IMG submission 182703) | Seawater microbial communities from Monterey Bay, California, United States - 41D | ecosystem: Environmental > Aquatic > Marine > Coastal | place: USA: California | collected 2016-11-13
AACAATATAATATATTGTAAAATCATTTTAAAGAATTTTGTAGAAGTAGATTTTTATGAAAATTATTAATTTTCTATGAAATAAAAATATTTTAAATCCATATTTTGTTAAATTTTTAATTATTTTAAATGATATCAAACATAATATAAAATTCTTTTAATAAAATATTATTATTAAAAAATATATATATAATGTTAAACGACTATCTTAAAAATTATTAAATAAGAGAGATATTTACAGATTTATTGAACACATTGATATAAGTATAGCCTTAAGAACCAATAATATTTTCAATATAGTATTTGATAAATTTATTACCTGAAAAATAAATAAAATAAGGAATAACATAGAAAAATTTGGCAATAAAAAATCAAATGAATTTATTTAAAAAGCCAATTTAAGATGAAATATTTAATAAAATAAAAGATATAGTAGATATGCCAGGTTATATAACATTGCGAAATCTATATTAAGTGTGTTAAGAAAATCCATAGCATAATAGTGGATTATTTGCGTTTAGTTAGTAAACTTATAAATCATATGATCCATTGTTTTAGTAGATTTTAAGTAATAATACTCATAATAAGCATTAAATAATTGATGTAGATTAATATTTTTATGATAATATGGAAAAATTTATAATTAAATCAGAAATTAAAATTAAAAGAAATTTAGAAAATTAATAATATAATATAAAATTAGATTAAGATTAAAGATAATTAATATTTTAATAAATTTAAGATAAAATATAAAATTAATCTTATTATGAATATTAATAAGATTAATTAATGTTTAAAATTTAAAAATTATAAGGATAAAAATAAGGAATGAGATTTAAAGATTATCCTTAAGGTAGATATCAAATTTGTTTACCATAATAAACTATTTATATTAATAAAGAAGAACATTTAATGTTTTTGTTTTAAAACTAAAAAAATGTCTTAAAAAATCTTAATGAATGTATTTAATTTGTTGACAAAATTGGCATTAATTATGATTATAGTAATAAATATGGATATTTAATGTAAAATACCAAATATTGTGGACATGGAGTTAAATTAAAAATTGTCTTTAAATTAAGCTAAAAAGAATAAAACAAAATTAATATCAAAAACCTTAAAAATGAATTTAATAACAATTTTGTAATAAAAATCATTGATGAAAATTCTATACTTATTAAATCTAAATAAACTTAAAATTAGAATTATTAATAATTATTTTAAAATTGTGATAATATTTTTAAATAAATGTTTAAAAATATAATTGAAAAATAAAAAATACCTTAAATTATTATAAGTAAAGATGATGTAATTATATATTAATAATATTAATAGGAGTTTAAAATAAAAGATATAATAAAAAACTGTGGTCAATTAAATATATCAAAGACTCATGATACAATTCATAGTAGTTTCTTTCTTATAAAAAGAAAGTTTTAAAAATAATCTGATTCAGAATTAATATTTTAATTATTTGTATAATAGTGTGTAATTTTAATAAATATTATAAGAAATTATAAGGAGACTTTTATTAATTTTCAGATTATGGATTTTAAAATTAAATATAAAAGTTATCAGAAAAATATCTATTTTTTGAATACAATATAAAATCTAAAATAACATCAATTTATATAACAGATAATTTTACATTTTTTAATGATTCAGATAATTAATTATAAATACTAAAAAATATAAATAATTAAATGCTAATGTAAATATCAAATATATTAAAATTATTATATTAAGTGAAAATTTATAAGAATTATCTTAAATAGAAGATTAAATAGAGAAAATAAATAAATTTTAATATTCTGAGGAGAAAGGTTATGGTATCGGTAGTGATTTATCAATATATTATAACTTGAATAGTAATGATACCATAGATTTTGATTTATTTCAAACTACGTAATAAAATTATTTAATAAATAAAATTTTAGATTAACAATTTAAATTTAATCCTTAATAATAAAAATTTTCAGAGTTAAATATGCTTTTTAAATTTTAATAATTTTTAATAAATTCTTATTATAATTTTTAATAAATTTTTTAATTTTTAATAAATTTTTATTATAATTTTTAATAAATTTTTTATTTTTTAAATTCTTATAAATTTAAATTGCATTTTAACTTATAATAGTACTATTAGTATTAAGAAAAATATTAAAAATAAAATTTAAATACATTCAGACTAGCTCAGTTCAAAAAAGATTGCAGAATTTTAAAATTGTGTAATTTTTCATCTTTAAAGAATCAAAAAAAATTAAGTTATATATTATAATATTTAAGTTATTTTCATTATAAAATAAACATGGTGAAAATTTCAAAATATATTTAAATGATTTGCAAATTTCATAAGTAATTTTGAAAAAGACTGCAAAATTAAATTTAAATTTGTTAGATTGCTTTAATGATAATCTTTAATTAATTGCTTTATGTTAATAATAGTATTAGATATTTTTCTAAGTTTACTTGAACTATTTAGGTTTTAATATTTATATAATATATAATATAAAAAGATAAATAATATAATGGAAAATCAGAAATTCATGTTAAAGATTTATTCAATATTGACTCTTAGTCTGAAATTATAATTAAATTTGAATATGGACGAAATTTTGATAAATATCCATTCACACCATTTATATCTGACATATAAAGATCAAGTTTTAAAGCTCAGATAATTCAAATTCTTAATCAAAATAATATTGAATTTTAAATTTTAGAATCTTATTAATTGTTACAATTAAATAAACAATAAATTCCTTTTTATGAAGAATAATTTGAAAATCAAAATATAAATCATTTTGTTATTAAATTCAATAAATATGATTTTGTAATATGGTGTCTAAGAAATGATCATTTTAGAATTGTTTCATAATGCAGTTTAAAAGAATTTAATAATCATAATAAAGACATAAAATTTGTTTTGAATTGTTTTAAATCAATAAAAATGCAGTTTAAAGATGAATTTGGTTTTTTAGCAGAAAGATCTCATAATATGGGATTGAATTTCAGATATAAATTAAAAAAGCTTTAAAAAAATCATGACTAAATTGAAAAATTCTGCTTAGATAATAACTTTTAGTCAAAAATTAAAAATGGATTAATGTCTGTAAAAAAATAAGGAGTCTCTTTTTTCTAGAAAGACTAGCAAAATATTAGAAAAATCGAGAATATTATGAAATGATATTATTTATATAGATTTAAAATATATATTAAATTCTATAAATTATAAAATTATAAATTTTATAATAAAATTAATGTCTAAAAAGGCAGCACCAGAATATCAAATAAAAAGCCATTATTTATAGAAGAAGAGAAAAATGCAATAAAAAATAAAGATAAAGTATTAATAACATAAATGATAGAAAATTATATAAATGAAAATAATGAAATGGCATTTTAAATATATGAATTAACTTAATAATTAGAATACCATAATTAAGAATGTGATGCAGTTATAAAAAAAGTAATATTTTATAAAAATAGTTATAATTAGATATAGACACATCTCTATATAAATAGTAAAAATTAAATGAATAATTGACTAGTTATAGAGATGAAAGAATTTCAAGAGTTACAACTGAAACTTAGAAATATGAAACTGAGCTTAACAAATTGGAATAAGATTTTTTTTATGACGAAACTGCAAAATCTTATGAAAAAAATCAATTATATGAAAAATAAGCATCTTTAACTGGATCATATATTTTTCCATATCTTAATATAGGCCACTGAACAAATTGTTTTAAAAGAACTTAAAGAATTATTGAATTAATGCAGATATGTTGAATTCTAACATCATTTTGAATTAAGAAGAATTCAAAATGTTCATATCTTACAAGATAATAATCTAATTTCTATTTAATAAAATCAAATTAATGAAAAACACAAAAATTCGCTTAAAGAGATAAATGAATGTAAATTTTATTAATTTAACAAATTAATGCATATATTCAAAAAAATACCATAAAGAATTATATAATATAGGTTTAGAAAGAATAATAATTGTAAACTTAATTGAATAAAAAATTAAGAAGAGAGTTAGTCACATGTTAGTCACAGTTTAAGTTAAATAATAAGGATAAATTAGAAATGATGGAATAATTTAAGACTCATCGTCAATATTAATAATTAGACGAAATAAAAATATAATAATATTAGCATTTGAATTAATAAAAGTTAAAATAGTTTGAAATAATTAATGAAAAAAAGATTTTTTTAAAATAATATGTAGCAGAACAAGTTTAAAACTATTCGAAATAATTAGAAATTGAAAAATACAAATATAAAAATATATTAGAATATTACTAATAAAAAATAGAAGGTATAAAATGCAGCTATTTTATTAGAATTAGATCTAGATTTAAAAAACTATTGTGTAAAATAAATAAAAATTGATAGATTAGCAAGAGAAATATTAAATTAGAGAAAAAAAATTGAAAGTTTTCTATAAAAACAAATCTAAAGTTTTTAGACTTATATCAAAGATAAAAAATCAAATAGATAAATTATATAATAAAATTCATAAGAAAGTTCAAAATTACCAAAATTAAACTACGAAGATCTAGATTTAGATGAAAAAGAAAAAATATTCAGAGTTTTACTATTAAAAATTAATAAATAAGTTAAAATTTGAATACATTTTAATTAACATTATAATTATTAAAATTATTATAATAAATATTATAATTATTATAAATATTATAATATTATAATATTATAATTATTATTATATATTCTAAATATCATTAGAATCCTTAGAAAGAGCTATATGCATTTGATTATGGCATGCTACTTTACATATTTCCAAATCCACTTTGTTATTATGTTCCACCCATAGAATTCATGTTACCCATATTGTTCATATTACCCATATTGTTCATATTACTCATATTACTACCCATACTCATTCCTTAGTCATACATACTAATATTTATTATTTATATTATAAAATTAATACTTATTCTAGGTAGATGGCATTAACATTTATTAACCCATTCCTGGCATCATAGAATATGCAATATCTAAAGGTTGATTTTCTAATTATTCAGCTTATTTTGCTTCTTTTTTCTCTAATTCTTAATGCTTTTTTTATACATTGTCTAATTTTCCTGTTAATTCTCTTGTTACCTAAATCATAAATGGCATAGCAAAATCCATTAGTCCATATCTCCAAGCTAATTCTAAAATCACATCAGGTTTTATCAATTCATAACATGTATAACTACAAACAGTAAAGAACTCTTTTTCTCCATTTTAAACAAAGAAATTCAATAATTTCTCAACTAAATCTGACTTTTCACTCTCGGCTGCTGTTTCAATACAATCTTTATATTATTTTTCTTTCTTAGATAATTCAATAGATTTATCAAATTTTTATGCTTTTCTATATAAATAAGCAGCAATTCTTCTCATTTCTGACAATTGATGATTTTCAGTTAATTTAGCCAAATCTATATATAAAATAAATAAAAACTTGATTAATCAAAATTATCATAAGTATGAATGCTTTTTCTTAAAGCTTCATGATCTTCATTTTCAAAGTAAATTTCATTTAAAGCTTCATTAATAGCTTGATTATTCTAACTTTAAACACTCTTCATGAAAGGTGTGATTAATGCTAAATATCCAGTTCTTTTCATAACTTGAACAGTTCTAGTTAAATCGATTTTTTCTGCTAATGATTTTAATAATCCATTTAAATGCATAGGTTGTTCTTCCATATAAAACATGATTGATTTATAATACAAGTCTTAATTTGACACTTTTTATATTAATTATATGAATTAATCATGTTGATATGCAGTTGGAGAATGCTCTATAATTATATTAATAGCATTATCATATTCATCGTAATGAGAATAAAGATACACTGCTTCTGGCCATAATAAATATCTTTCACAAACACGTAATAATTTTGAAATATTCAATTTTTAGAAATATTATACACAGAATTCCATTAATTTTTCTGGTTAATATTTTGCATATAATGACCCTAATTCAGTGTATATACCAATATGAGCTCTTTCAATTAATAATCCTTATTATAACAATTCTATCATTTATTCAGAAAATCCATTCTTTTCATAATGTAAAGACAACTCTTCTAAATGATCAGGATGAATGATAATTTAAAGACCAGCAGTTGCTGCTAATTTGAATTCTTAAGCTTCAATACAAGCAAAACATAATTCTTTCCAAGTTTTAGGAGAATTTGCTTTTTTTGCTGAGTCTATTGCAGCTTAATATTATCCTAGTCTAACTAAACATGATGCAATTTTAGCATTATTTTTTATATTGATAAATAATATCTTGGCTGCTTAATAGAATTTTTCTTCATAACATCTGTCACCAACTCTTTATACATCAGTGGAATTAGGATTTTTTAAAAACTCTTCTAATTCATTAATTTTATTATTTTTAGCCAATGTGAAACAAATAGCATTATCAATTATTTAATCTTTTATATTTTATCTAGCCATAAATAAATAATTGATAAATTTATCCTATTATGCTTAATTTTCACCATAAAGTATAACTTGAGAGAATTAACTTGCATCATTGCTTTTCAAATAACAGTCGAGTGCCTATAATATTATTTATAAATTTTTAAAATAATACTTAGTCTATTTGATTATTATTTAAATAAGCATGCCCTAATTGACTCCAAACTTCAGGTTTTCCTATTTTTTCAGCATATTCACAACCCCTATTTATATCTTGAATATTTTATAATAAGACAGCCAAAGCTTCTTCACAAAAGTTCTATTTTCTATAAATTTCAAAAGCTTCTTCAAATAATTAATTTTCAATTGCAATAACAGCGATAGCAGGTCCATCATAATTATCTAATCTTTTGATATAATCCATAACTCTACTTGAATCAGATTTAATGGCTGTGATAAGTAACAAATGTTATAATTTCTTATATTATCCAAATTCACTATTATGTAGAACTATTTTTTCTAATAAAGACAATAATTCCATAGGTAAATCAGCTTACATAAATGCTTAAACAGTGCAAGAAACTTCATCAACATTTTTAGACTCTGGTAATGCAGCAGATACTACTTATTCTACAATCGCTTTTCTATGAGGATTTTATGGGTCTAATACTAATTCCCATACTTCTTTTGATTATCTTTCTACTAAATATCTAGCTTATAATCTATATAAAGCATTTTTATTTGTAACTTCTATCAATTCATTGTCACATTGGCCCCATGCTCTTTTATAAGCTGTATAAGCTAAATGTGGGTCTCTATCTTCACAATAGTGTCCTACTACTTTTGAATCATAGAATTAATTGTTAAGCAAGAAATGTTAAGGGTCTTAATTAGAATCTATTTTGATTTTTGCTATAGCATTATGAATTGCTGGTAATTAATTTCCTTCAGCAATTCTACTATCTAACCAATTTTCTAATACTCTTAGTCTATTTCTCTTTTCAAATTCTAAGATCAAAGGTTCCAAAGCACAATTTCCTCTTAAGTTATACAATATTTATTTTAGATAATTTTCTTCACATTCTAAATCGATCAAAGTTCCTAAAACTACAGCGCTTGAATTAGGATTATATTTCAAAATATATATCTCAATAAATCTATTAAAGTTGTTTTTATATAAATATTTGATTAATTCATCAATAAAACCATGTTAATCACAAAGTACGATTAATGGAATAGGATCTGCTAATTTAACTTATTTTAAGAAATCTTTGACTTTAACTGGGTCATAACAGTCTTTTTTATCTCTGATAATTCTTTCTACTTCTTTTAATTAGTTGACTTTTACTGCAGCTTCAATGTATTTTTAATGAATATTCTTTAATTTTATATTAATTTACTTAATCTGTAGTATTTTATAGAATTCCTCCTAAAAAGTAGAATAATCCATCAAATGAACTTACTGCCTCAAACACTTTTACGCATTATTCAATTCCAAATCGAGCGTAATTGTTTGTACACACTTATACTGCTATTTACATGTTTTATCTATTATGTCTCATCATTTCTTGCAATATTTATATCCCATTTTCTGGAGTTTATTTTCCCATGAATGTTACAAACCAATCCAAATTTAACATATGAGCATTTAAACATATTCTCTTAATATCTTTTGTTTCTTAATAATTTTCTAATGCCTATTTTATTATTGTTTATTATATTTTTTATTTAAAAATTGTTATAAATTATTAAAAAAGTAAACCTTTTAAAATAGTCCTTTTTGTTCACATAATACAGCAATTTTTTATTTATTATATTAATTCCAAATTTCCATATTCAAAATAGCATCAGCAACCTAAGGAGCAGCCATTAAATTCAATTCTAAGACTTAAGTTTACCTAAATAATGAATAATTTACCATGGGGCATCTTCTTATCTATTACTTTTCATGCATTCAAGTAAAAATTAGGTTAATTCTGCGAGTCTATTATTTTATAAGAATAATTCAGCAACTGTAAAAACATTAATAGAAGAATCAGATGAGCAAGCCTTTATAGCCATATTCATAGCTCCTTAAGGATCAGATGGTACCATAGATCTAAGCATTTATAAGTAATCAGGCTTAACTCCAGTTTATGATGAATATTACATTGCTTTATCAGTTTAACCAGTTTCCATTAAACATTACATTAACTTATTTTATGATTTTGAATTTTCATATATTTTTATTGCTAATTGAATATCAGTTGATTTTATTAAATCTCCTAATTCTTCAGAGCATTCAATTTTACCTTCAGATAACCAATTTTAAATCAGTTATTTTTTTCCTTATAAAATCACTGGTTTTACCTTTAAATTTATTTAATATTTACTAATTCTATACTTTCTATTTTGTTTAACATTCCTTTTTCAAGTAATGTTTAGAAATATAATAAAATTGGTTAAGGTTATCCAGGAAGAGCTTACATTTATTTCAATTTATTTATGGTTTCAATATTTCTTAATAAATTTCCTGGGCTATTTGCAGCAATTTAAGCAGCTCTTTGATATTCTTAACTAGCAATTGCTTTATTGAATTATTCTAAAAACATTCCATCAGCTCCGGGTAATCCATATCTAGAAGCCAAAGTTATTCCAACATTTCTAAAATCATTGATATGTTAGCAATTATTCATAATATAGCTTACTAATTGATGTTCATCGATATTAACTTAAAACAAAGATCCAGATTTTGTTATTGCCAAAAATCCATCTGTTTTTCTATTTCTAGCTCCAGTGAAAATTGTGTCTTAAGCTATTTTTGTTCTAAAAATCTATTGACAACTTATCAATTCGAAAACATATAAATAACCGAGTTTTGTTACCACAAATATTATACCATATTTTGATGAAATTTACATGTAAATTGGGAAATCAGATTATTAGTCTTATTAATAAACAAATTCAGTGTTTTTTTTAAATTTGTTTTGACCCTTTTAATTTATTAAATTTACTTAAGGAGGGGCACTTATTTCAGTAATGTGGAATTTAGCACCATCATTTTATTTTTTTTCTACAAAACAGAATAAATCTGATTTATGATTTCCATTATGAATATAAGCTTAGCCAAATGTACAGCAATGACCTTCTAACATTTACTACTTTTATTCTTAAATGAAATATAATTGGATATAACCGTTAATAGTTTTTCCTCCATCATTTGAGCTATAATATTTTAATATTGAAATATAATTTTAGATTTTATTCAAATTTAATTTTTAAATTGATATATAGTATTAAAAGATAATAATTACCTTATTCCATAGAGAGCTCCCCATTTTTCTTAACTATCTGAGCAATACCCGATGATTTAAGTTCCTTAATCTTTCAAATTATCAAATTTGTCCATAACTTTTTTGAATGTTTAGTCATTAGTAGAAATATCGATATAGAAAACGGATGACTACGTAACACAAGCTAATTTAGAATCAGAAATCCATTTCCAGAAGGTAATCATTTCAGGCAAATCAATGGATTTTAATTTTTATTTTTCATCCATATTGAAGACTTATAAAGTACATCCTGGACCACTATCGCTTTTAGCCTTTAAAGCGATTATATTTTTAGCTGGATGCATGATTACTCCATCAGCTTTATTTGGTTTTCTTGTATATCTTTTAATTTAAATTTATTTTACTTAAGATTATTCTAGAGCTCTACGATTGTTAGGATCTACTCTCCGTTTGGAAGTTTTTCTTTTGTTGATAAATAAAGGTCTGATTCTAAACTGCAAACCCCGAATTTAAAACTTTGGGGAGAAATTTCTAAAGATGTCAATTTTGTTATTTCTTAAATCTTAATTGGCACAGATTAAGACATTTTAATAATTTTTTATTAACTAGATATTCAAATTTATAAAGATATTAATGAATTATATTTATTATATATTTTTTATTTATATTATTGTTTTTTTATAAATGGTATTAATATTTTTTAAATAATTTACTATAATAT
>Ga0228633_1000568_pt1 | contig 10421 bp, 7 predicted proteins | sample 41DmetaG_FD_182703 | JGI IMG/M metagenome (GOLD analysis project Ga0228633, IMG submission 182703) | Seawater microbial communities from Monterey Bay, California, United States - 41D | ecosystem: Environmental > Aquatic > Marine > Coastal | place: USA: California | collected 2016-11-13
TAAAATTACACAAATTATTTTGAAATTAGATAAAAAAATTAATCCCAAATCATTAATTTGATAATAATTAATTTGTTAATAATTAATTTTATAAAATTTGATATTATTTTATTGATATAAGAAAAATTTCGATATTTAAGATTCATAGTATTAAATCTTAATAAAAAATATGTTTAAAATCAGCTCATTAATTGCTCTTGCCTCATTGGCCTTCGCTCAACACGACTTTAGTAGTGAAAGTCATTTCATTTGTTAACTTTGCCACTAAATCTAAGAACTTTAAAATCAAAATGACAGAGAAAAATTAAGTGAAATTTTCTAAAAGTTCCCAGGACTTAATAAATATTTCCCAAATGAATTAGATGTTACTTCAAATAAATTTTGTGAAAATCTTTAAATGTGTTAAACTAATGTTGAATCTGATATCACTCCTGACTATTAACCTATTGTTGATATCGTCAATAATTCTTAAAATTCATGGTAATCAGAAATTTAACCTAAATTTTAAAAAATGACGTAAACTTAAATCAAAAAAATGATGGGAACCATCGTTGACCCTGATTGGACAGTCAAAGCAGAATAAAAAAAAGAAACTAGAGAATTTTTATAAGATGTACCCAAAACTTTTGACGCAAGGGAATAATGGCCTGATTGTGCAGATGTTATTGGACACATTAGAGATTAAGCCAATTGTGGATCTTGCTGGGCTTTCGGAACAACTGAAGCCTATAATGATAGACTATGTATTAAAACTGGTGGAAATTATAAGACTTTGTTATCAACTGCTGATACTACTGGATGTTGTGGATTCACAAATTGTTTCTCATTCGGATGTAACGGAGGTTAAGTTGGAACTCCATGGTCATGGTTCTAAGAAACTGGTGTTGTCAGTGGAGCAGGTTTCGGTGATAAAGATACTTGTTATCCTTATACTATGCCTTTCTGTGCTCATCATGTTGAAGGAACATAATACCCTGATTGCTCATCTATCGAATAAGTTGAACCTACTTGTGATCAAAAATGCCAAAATTCTATTGACTATAGAGGTGATAAATAAAGAGCTTAAAGCTCTTATGGTCTTTCTGATGTTGACTCCATTAAAAGAGATTTGGTTCAATATGGATCAGTTACTGCAGCATTTACAGTTTATGAAGATTTTGTGAATTATAAGAGTGGTGTTTATAGACACACTTCAGGAAGCGCTTTAGGTGGCCATGCCGTAAAAATTATCGGTTATGGTGAAGACTATTGGATTGTTAACAATTCATGGAATAATTCTTGGGGAGATAATGGTACTTTCAAAATTGCTTTCGGAGAATGTGGAATTGATAGCTAATGTCATGCCGGATTAGCCTGATTAATTCTTATTAAATATCTAAATTAAATTTTAAAATTTATATATTTAGTGATAAAACTTAGTATTTTATGATTTTTAATTTATAGAATTTTATAATTAATAAATTAAAAGACTTGCTTATTCAAATACTATGGTTTCCCTAATAAAATAAGTTTTTTTTTTAATTTAATTCTGGAAATCGCTAAATATCTGAAAACTATTACATTTTTATGAAATTTATATAAACTATTTGTATTACAAATAATTAAATTTTAACAAAATATTTAATTATATTATTTCTATTAATACTATTAAGATATATCTTTTTATTAATTAGTTATGTATTCTATAATATTTTTAAATAAAAAACTATATTATTTTATTATTTGCATATTTTGTGTTGATATTTTTTAATAATTTAATATATTTTTAGAATGCAAGAATAGTTATAATAAAGAAGTTAAAGTATTACAGATAGACCATTTCTTTAATAATATAATTAATTTTGGAAATAAAAGATAGAACCAATTTTAGACACTAATAAAAAAAAATAATTTTATAAAGTATTTTAAAAAAATGAAAATAATACATATAGAAAGAACATAGATTCTAATTCACAGCCTTTATAACATATTATAAAAAAAAACTATAATAATTATGAAAATGTTATATTAAAAGGTCTATAATTAAAAAAATTGCCATATCAAAATTACATAATAAAATAACCTATTTAAGTAAACAAAAATATTTTAGGTATAAATTGAAAAATAAAATAAAAATGTATTGGAAAAAATAATATTTGAAGATGATTATCATTAAGAACCTTATTATGATTAATAAAAAGATTTAAATGCAATTAGTAAATAAATGAGAAAAATAAAATTTACTAAAAATAAATATTAAAAATAATTTTTACTAAGAAAATAAGAATAAACGTAAACAATAAGAAGTTCTCCAAATAAAAATAAATAACCTTTCTTAAATATAATAAGATAATTATGACATTTTTATTTTTCATAATACAAATATATAAATATATTCTATTTAAAAATAAGTTATTTTCAATATTTTTCATTAAAATTATTTTTGTAATAAATTATTTATTATATATTTCATAAGGTTGGATAACTAGGAACGATTTATATTCCACACATTCCTTAATCATTTACTTTAGAGTCTCTTTTTATTCTTAAAAATCCATTTTCACCCCAATTTTATCCCAATGAATTTTTTAGAATATAATATTCTTATTATGTTTCTTACTCAATGTCATAGCCTATTACAACAAGACCATGATTTATATTGTTCCCACATTCATAATCTAATATTCCTTAACTAATAATTTTACAAGTATTAAATGTTTATAAAAATATTATAAAATATTAATATTTTAGAAAATATCAAAAAATGTTTTATCAAATATTTAAATTATACAAAATTAAAATCTTTGTAATTTAAATATTATATATTTGTTAATAATTCTATAAACAATTAATACTTGTAAAATTAAAATCTATAAGAATTTATATCTACAGCAACTGATATGGGTTAGTTCTATAATGCTGCCATTAATTATAAGGTATTATTTTATTAAACTTATTTATAATGATTATTTTGAAATACTTTTTGAAAAGCTTTACATGAGCTAGCATGTCCTAAATATGCATATTGCTATTCTGTAGGTATTCCATTTTATTAAACCCAATCAAAAGCATAATCCATTTTGCCTCCATTACATCCTTAATTTCCATTATTTGAACAATCAATTAATGCTTATTTAGAAAATTGTTATAAATTTCCACTATTAATGAAATTCAATGCTTCTAAAGATTATATAGCAGAAAAAGCCCAACTATCTCCACAATTTTATTAATATTAAACAGGAGTAATTGCACCATTTTTTCTCCAATCTACACTTTAATTTAAATTATCAATTGTAAAAATAGTATTTTATTTAAAATCCGAAGAAGTACAATCTTATTTATAACCACTATATACATTAATAAAATCTTCAAGTGTTAAATCTGCAAATTAATTTATAGCTAATTCATATGATAGCCTTATAAAAAGATATAAACTTTAATGTATTTTCAAAAAATATCAAATTATAATTTTATTTGAATATTTTGTATTTCAGATTATATTCATCATCTGTGTAATTCTTATGATATTTAACTATAAAATCTTGAAAAGCTTATTATGATGGATCAATATTCAAATTCATTTAAAAAATATGTCTCTACATCAATCCAAAAAATGATACAATAAGAATTATTGGAAATACTATATGTTTATTCATGATCTATTATTATTTATTATATAAATATATCTTAATAATTATAATTAATATATATTATTCATTCAAAATAACCCTTCATAAGTAATTCTATATTTAATTCTAAACATGAAACTGGATGTCTCCATTAAAAGCTATCTAAAACTGTTGGGTGGACTACTCCAAAATTACCTATCTTATTTCCTTTTAAAAGAACATCAGCTTATCTACTTGGGAACATTGTTGGATTGTTTGATTCTTTTATTGAATAACCTTTAATTATATAGGTTTTACCTGATATTAAATCATTTTTAATATTCATTTTTTTCATTATTTAATCTAATAATCCATGAATTAATTCTAATCCTGAATTATCATGATCTGTAAACATAGCAGATAGATTTCTCTAATTTTTAGCTCCAACTTCGTTATCAGTTTTTAAAACAATATCACCAATTTCAAATATGCTCAAAGGTACTTTATTACTTTGATTTGACTTTAAAGTTCTTAATAATCCAGGAATTAAAGTGGTTCTGGCAGTTTAAAATTCAGTTGTTTTAGGATTTGCAATTGTAACCATTAAAGGTTCTTATTTAATCTAAAATTTAGAGTAAATATACATTAATATGATCTGTAATTTCAGAAATTGAACACAATGCCCAATTTAAACATTCAGTATAACCTGAATTTGCTAACTCATTTCTTATTAAATCAGAAAATTTATTAAGTATATGTTATTCACCGATTGTGGAAGTTGGGATTGGTGTATTAACAACTATTTTATTACAATATAATACTTTAATTATAGTTATGAGCAATTGCAATGTCTTCTGCTATATCACAAGGATGCAATATATCACTTCTTACACCGTCTACTGTTACATTCAATGTTTTTTCATCTTTCACTTCTGATCTCACTCCCATTTTTTTTAATAAATTCACCATACTCTCTGCATCTTATTATATCCCAATTATTGTATTTGTATAATTTACGTCTAATTCTACTATTCTTGAGTCCAATTTTGGTGTTATATGTTTTTCTCTATTCTCATATACTATTTCAACTTCTTCGACAGTAAAATTTTATTCACAATACTATTCAAATTTTTAATTAAAATCATTTATATTATATTATTAAATAAATTTAATAATTTTTAACTTGAGAAAACATAGAAACTAAAGTATTTAAAGCTATATGAGCTTTGGTTAAATCTGTAGCTGTGATTTCAATTAAAATGTTTTTGGTATCTAATTTTATTTTAGAATGGTCTCCATTAATCAAAGGTGGCATGGATAAAACTTTTTATTCTGAATCGGTAATAATAGGAAAAATAGGTGAGTCTTTAATAATATCAGCAAATTCTTTCATATTACGGTCTTTTCCATAAAATTCTATAATTTCAGGCCCTGATAAGACTTTTTCTTAATTTAAAGGTTTAAATTTAACTTAATCTTAAGGAATTGCATCATAAGTAAATGGACCCTTAAATTTAAGCACAATATACTTTTATTGTATCATAATCATGAGTTCCCATTGATACAAGCGTTCTTCTACGTCCAAGATTTTTATGTAAATGGTCTTATGCGTCAATAAAACTTTTATAATTATCGGCCTCAAATTTAAAATCTCTTAAAATACATCCAACTACAAAAGGTCTAATTTTATCAGTATTTTCAGATTTTACAATAATTTATTCTCTTTATTAAGCTTTATTTAAAACATTAAAATCAACAAAATTTTTTATACCTTAATATATATAAACTAACCCATATAAATTGCAAGATTTCTAGCAATGCCCTCAGCAGATAAAAGATCATATCTATTTGAGGCTACTTCAAATGAATAAGATGCCTAAAAATATTGATTTTATTTAATTAAAGAATACCTCTGTTTCTTCAGTTTTAGGCTCAAATTCGAATTCAATACCAAAGTTGAAACAAACTTCATCGAGTTATTCATTTGTAAAGGTTTAACCCATTAATTTATTGAAAAAATTTATTGGAACGTGAACGGTAGGCATAATAAAAGATATTATTTTATAATAAATTTCGATATTTTAATATGAATATTAAGTAAAAAAGATTATAATGAATTTTATAATTTATAATAGTAATATTATAAATTTTTAAATGGATGAATAATAGAGATAATTATAAAGTTTTGGATTTATGTCTAAATATGAAGATCCTATGATAAATACATCTATAGGTTCTGATCGATTTAAATTAAAAAATAGCATTCGTAAATATTAATTATATTTCAAATGATTTTTAAAAATAATATAAAGAAATTACTCCAAGAAAATTATAATTTCTTTCTACATCAACTTAAAGTTTGGAACCTTTAAAAACAATGAGAAATAATAATGAAAAATCAGTTTTATAATTAGATTATATCTAAACAAAGATAGAGAAATAAAAATATAATAAGAATTAAATAAAAAATGATATAAATGCATTAGAAGGTTTATAAAATGAGAGAGAAATGCGTATATGGGATAAATAAAATATTGAACACAATAGTTAGACCTCAGATAAAGAACTTTATAAATATTATAAGAATATTGATAAAGTAGTATAATAGAATCAAGTAATTTGAAATAATAAAAGGTAACTTAACATGAGTTTAAATCAGTGTTTTCAGAGATGTTAAGTAATATGAATAATAAGAATAATGAATTGTATCCTCGTAAATTAGGTTTAATCAAACCAAAAGGTGTAGCTTAGAAATTAGAACTTAAGTATTATTATTTTACTAAATAAATCAGAAATTGGGTGACAGATATATGAATGCACTTTTCTCTGGAGTTAAATGTGTTCCTGAAATAGAATAAGTCAATTTAAACAATAATAGAATATCATAAGATGGAATATAAAATATAATACCAAATTTAAGTTAAAATATAAAAACTCTTGATATGAGCAATAATATCATAGGTAAAAAAGGAAGCGAACTTATATATAAATTTATTTCATCTAAATGTTAGTAAATATACGAGTATTTAGATTATAAGAATTAAATGTATATAATAATGGGTTAGGAGATAAAAGTATATAGATTTTATTAGATGGAGTTATAAATAATAAAACTATTATTATTTTAGATTTATCCAAAAACTTTATTACTAATGCCGTATTATATATATGTTTTTTAGTCCGTAGACAAAATTTGTGAAATTATTCAAAAACCTTAAATTAAAGAACTATATATTCATTGGAATTAAATCAAAGTATAAGGTGGAATACAGATTTTCAAATAATTATGTGAAAATAAATCTTTAAAAGTATCGAATTTTATGTAAGGTTTTTGATATATCTTGGAACTCAATGGGCAGTAGTTCTCCATCTGTTTCAGGTTAATTTTGTGAATTTTTGAAGTAAAATAAAACTATTGTTCATTTAGATATTTCAAATAATAATTTATCTTTTTAAGAAGCTATAGAAATATAAAAGGTTTTAAACTTTTAAAATAAATCAATATATGGATTACATTTTTTTGGAAATTATGGGTATTAAATTTTTAAAAAGATACATTGATAATAATGGTTTTTTGTAATTAGATTAAAATTAACATACAAGAGGAGAATAATTACAAATAAATAGAATAAAAGGTGTTGAATCTGTGAATTCTAAAAAATAGAAATTTAAAACAATAGTATCTGATGTATGTTGGATATGCGATGGCTGGTAAGAAGCTAAATTTTAATGGATTCCTGGAATATCGGGTGATTCAAATATAAGACCTATATATATTCATTTAGAATTTGAAGATTTTAGATCAAGATATATGGGAAAAATGGATTCTAAATATAGGTTCAATCATAAAAGAATGATTCCTTTTTAAAGTTAAACTAAATATTACTTTACTGTTGAAAATAAATAAACGCATGCTTTAAATGATGAAATTTAAACTGTATTTTGATTTCTATTTTTTAAGGATAAATAAAGAAAAAAACACTATATTCGAATTTAAGATAATTAAATTGCAGTTCAAATTAAACAAATGAACAAATTAACTTCAAATAATAATTTATTAATTTAATGTATTGATTAATATTATAAACCATAATTTTCTATATTACCAAGAACCCGTGTTTTATAATATAGAATTCAAAATACAGTATCTGTAAAAAAATGGAGTATTCCTATTTCAGTTTTTAAAGATTGGTATATATTTATAATATAATAGGAAAACTGATAATGACGATTTGTTGAAAAAATGCTTTGAATTTGATTGGAGTAATAATAAACTATAAAAATTTATAAAAAAGGAAGATGAATTAAATAAGATTAAGAATTTACTAAAAAATGTTTATCCATAATATAAAGAATGCTATAAACATTATGCAAGTTTACAGCCTTTAGGTATAAAATTAATAATATTAATTTTAATGAATGTTAGGTGATGTGTGGGCTTTATAAAATCTAACTTATTTTGAATTAGTAAATAAATGTGGTATAATGGACGGAGGTATTTAAGAAGCAGATGTAAATCTAAAATGGACTTCTACAGTATCTGGAAATTAAAAAGGAAATTTCAGAATGCCTGAAAGAGGAATGATTAGGTTAATTCATTTAATATAAAAGATGTTAAATGATGGAAGCAATCGTAAGAATAGGTGAAGAAAAGTATTTAAAATCTGGAATATGTGGTGATCTTGTTTAAGCAACTGAGAAAATCCTAACTGATAATTTTAATATAGAATTTTAAAAATATCATTCATAATAATGGCGAAATAAAGTATATTGGACATAATAATGTGATGAATGTTTGAAATACTATAAAGTAAATAATGATATAGTAGTAAATTTTAGAAAATATATTCAAATAATTTTCAATAAAAAAAGTAAAACCAGGATAAAAGAATTTTATGTGTTTGGACGAGTTAAATGACATATGCAAATTTTTGAATCTTTATGAAGAAAATTTTGTAGAAAGAGACACTTGTTTAGCTTTTAATTTGAGTATGATGACATAAGTTGATGAAATTTCTCTAAATAGAATATTTGAAATGAGTTATATTGAATTTTTAGAGGCTTCCGCAAGAATAAGTGAAAAAAAATGTTTACTTCCATACGGAGCTACTGTATATTTTTTATAATTTAAAGGATGAATTATCATATAATCAAAGATAAATTTAACCTCTTCATGTAAAATTAGAAGCTTTATGCATACAATATTTAAAACTTTGTGATCAGTCTCTGTAAGCTTCATTTAAATTATAATAAAAATCAATTTTCACTATAGCTGAAAAAAAAAATGAGACTGACAGCGATTGAACTAAATTTTTAGAAATTCATTTATAATCTTAGTTTAATTAAATTACACAAATTTCATATTTCACTTATTAATTTTTAATTATAATTTTCACATTTTTTATGAAAAGTTTCACTTATGTGTCTTTAAATTTTATATTAAAAAGTTTAAAACATTTTTGCACTCTTTTTTTCTTTATTAGGCAAAATTTATTAAGTCGGTTAAATTATAATCTTTCTATCTTTGATAAATTTTTATATTAACTTTTTTCTTTGTAATCTATATCGGTTATTTTAAATAAATCCATATCCTCTGCAATCGTTTAAAATTCATAAATCTTGTTCTTTGTTTTAAATATAATAGAATTATTTTCTAAAATTTATATGTTTTTTATTAATATTTATATATTATTTTTAAACTCATTTTTCAAAATTTATATCGCTAAAATTAATTAATATTTTACCCTCTTATTCATTTAGATTTAAAGTGTACTTTCCAAGTTTATTAGATTTCTTTAAAATGATATTAAAATTTCTTTTATTTATTTTATTACTTATTTTATATATGAATATCAATTAAATAATAATAATTATTAAATTTTAATTATTTTTAACATATTTAATCTCTCTATTATGATGTCTATTCAGTTGATTCTAATTAATATATGTAAAGAACTTCCTAACAAATTTAATTAACTATTAGTAGTAGATTTTATATAAGTTGAAGATATTGATGGATTATACATACAAATATTTTAAATCAATTGAGTTGTTTTTTATCTTTCAGATTTCCATTTTTTTACATCATATTATGATTTTTTATCTACTTTTATTATATAATACACTATAAATTATCATATATTCTTTAATTTTCAATTAATATCGACTCTAAATTCCTTTTTTTTACTAATTCATTTAATGTTTTTACATTTGAAAGCTTTTTTTTAGACATCTCTAATGAATAATCTATTAAAAACTAGTTTTCATAAAAAATTAATATTTTAAATTTTTTGTTATAAACATGATTTTTATGAAATTTTAGTAAAAATAAGATATTTTGATGTTATATTATTATTAAAGATATTTGATTATGTACCAGATGGTTTTTCTACAATATCAAATATTTTAGTAATTAGATGTTTATTTTCTTAAGTTCTTTCTGAAATTAAAATCTATTATAAATTTTTTCTTTTTAATTTTCTTGTATGCTAAAAATTTATATTTTAAGTTTCAGGTAAGCTAGTATCAACTGTTTCTAGTTATTTTAAATAAAATATTTATATTTTTATACTTTTTAACTAACTAAGTCTTAATTTATGTTTTTGATAATTTAATTCGTCATCTCTTCGACCACAAATTCTATTTATAACTGGCATATTTTTATTCATAAGTAAAATAATTAATAAAAAATCAAATTTTACAACTTATTCAATTAATTTTTATAAATTCAAATTAAAAATGTTAATTTTAAATATATTTTTAGAAAATTTTTATTATATTACTTATATATCTTTAAAACATTTTTAATTTATTGGGGTTGGGGTTGGGGTTGGG
>Ga0228633_1000573_pt1 | contig 10341 bp, 6 predicted proteins | sample 41DmetaG_FD_182703 | JGI IMG/M metagenome (GOLD analysis project Ga0228633, IMG submission 182703) | Seawater microbial communities from Monterey Bay, California, United States - 41D | ecosystem: Environmental > Aquatic > Marine > Coastal | place: USA: California | collected 2016-11-13
AATTTATTATTTTTATAAATTAAATACAATTATAAAATAAATATTCAAATTTTCTAAATTTATGTTTAAAATAATAAAATTTTATTTAAACCAATTTTATTTATGAATAATAATCCTATATTAATAATAATAAAAATGAAATAATTTAAAACTTTTTAAGAGATTTAAAATTATCAAAATGAAAATAATTTTTTGATTTTGTATAAAAATGATGTATTAGATGTGAAAAATTTTGATCATCCCGGTCCAAAAGAATTAATTACAGATAATAAATTGAAAGACATATCATAATAATTTGAAGATTAATAACATTCTAAATATGCATTTACTTTATTGAAAAAATATAAAATAGGTAATAAATATATGAAAAATAGGTGAACTTTTTTAATAAACATCTTTGATAAAATCACCTTTTTATGAATTATCTCAGGAAGAAGAATAACTTCATTCTGAATTAGACAAAAAAATTGATGTAACTAAACCACTTTTACCTTAAGTATAATAACTAACAAATAAAGAATTTTTAGCTTTAGTATCTATTCCTAGGTAATTAGAATCCACAGATGGCATAATATTGTATGAAAATAAATTTATAGACTATTTTTCAAAATCAAATATAAATTTTAATATAGCTATGTCAACTCCTGTTATATTTTTCTTAATTTAAAATGCAATTTCTTATTGTTAGAAGATTTAAGATTATTTAATGATTTTGTTTGCAATAGTAATTTCTATTGTATTTGTTTGGACCAGCATTGAGTATTATTTTCACAGAATTGTATTACACGGTGAATTGAATATTGGGAATGTGGAAGATGGAAAAAGAAATGCAGCTATATTTTCTAAACACATACATCATCATGTTTTTATGAACTAGAAATATAGAGTTGCCATATAATTTCATACAATAATTATGTATATGGCTTTAGAATATTTTGTATTAGGATTGTTATTTGATTCTATGATTTAATTATCAATTGTAGCAGGTAGATGTTATATTTTAAAAAATATAAATTTTTTATAGGAATTACTATTGGAGGCATATTGTATGATTTTGTTCATTATAATTATCATCATGGGCCTGAACCAACTTGGGAATACTTTAAAAAAATGAAAGCTGCTCATATGAGACATCATTTTAGAAATAATAGTAAAGAGTTTGGAGTCACTACTAAATTTTGGGATACTATTTTTGGTACAATATGATTAAGATTTAAAAATCAATAAAATCACAATATAAATTATATAATTATCAAAAATTCCTTATATAATTTTATTGTCAATTTTTAAAATAATGTAAATAACTTAAAATCAATATTATTAAATTTTTTTAAGACATACTTTTATTTCATATACATTTAAAATAAATTTGAAAAAATAATATTTATATATTAATTTTATTATAGTAAAACATATAATTTATCATTTTTATTTCATTCAATTTCTAAAATTATATTTAAATAATTTAAAATTTACCCATTTGCTAAGTCATTGAAACACTATTATAAGGTAAATTAGTTAATTAAATATCTCTATTTATTTTTGCTATATCATCTTCAGAGTTTTATGTAAAATTATATTCTATTTCGTTCAAAAGTTCATTTTCTATTTTTAAATCTAAATTTTAAAAAAGTGATAATTATTTTTGATTATTTTAAAAAAAATCTTTAAATTTTTAATCATTTAAATCTTTTAATAGTATTTTTTTATCTTCTTATTTTTATACGGAGACTTTTTTATAGAGAAATGCTCTTTAAGTTTATTTTTGTTTTTCTAATAATAATAAATATAAAATACAAAAATCAATATCTATACTATATAAATTTACCATTATCTTTTAATAAATAGTTCACTGTAAGATTTGTGTCTTTTTTACACAAATCATAAGCATGTAGAATTTATTAATTTGAAAATTTACCACCAATTAGATCTTTGATTTACTTTATAATGATTTATTATTCTTAAGAACAATCTAATTTATCTTAATATTTATTTGAATTAACCTACGCTTTCTTATTCTTTTTTTTATTATTATTTCGATTTTAAATTTTTCATTAATATTTTTTATAAATTATAAATTATATTATGAGTGAATAAAATAATGATTAATTAACTGAATTTCCTAAAGGAGATCTTCTTTAAAATTATCAAACAATAAATGATCCTGAAAAATTTTCATATTTATAGGCAAAGTATATATTTAGATTTCCATTTACAGTAACATCAATAAAATGGGGTTTATCATTAGGATTTTTCTTTGGAATTCATACTTATATAAAAAAAAAAAATTTAAAGTTTAATTTAAATAAAAATAGAAATAGTTTATTTTGGTTTTTTGCAGGAACGGCATTAACAGGATTTCCAATATGGGGGTTTTTTATGTTGAAATATTGTTTTTATTCAGTTAGTTTAAGAAAATTTGAAGAAGAACAACATGTATTGTTATAAGAAAATAATTTAATTAAAGATTATTTAACAAAAAAAGTAAAAACATGAAAATAATTAGGCAAATGTTAATATATAAATTGAGGATGATGAATTGTTAGTTAAGAAAATATAAAAAGCATAAAGAGTATTATTTGATAGGCACAATTAATTAGATGAATTTTTGACTGATGGACATATGTAAGACATTGAAAACATTTTGAGTAAGTGAAATATATCAATCAACTTTTTTTTCTGATAAAAGCTTTTATTCCTCTTCTTCTTATTTCTATTTTTATAAGATTTTTCGAGCTTCTGTTATATAATATTTCCTTAATGGCATCATCTCATTTAAATTTATTTTTGGTCTTAAATAATTTACTTAATCCTATACTGCTATATCGACACTTAAATCTCTGTCTAAAAGATAATTTATTTCAAGTAACTTATATATTTATATTTATACTTTTAATTTTGCACAAGCTCTGTCTTTGAATTCTATAGGTTCAAATTTATCTTTTACATCAAATTTGAATTATAATACAAAATACACTGTAGACGTTGATCTCGCAAATAATCCTTTATTTATTATACATATGTCTTTTAAATCTTCTAAATTTCTTACATGATTTACTCTCATTGCTAAAATATTAATTTTTTCAAATTTAAAAAGCATATTCTTTTTTTTAAATAAAATACTTATTTATCTAATGTTAAAATTTCAATGTCAACGCTAAAAAAAAATATTATCCCTAATAAAAAGCAAAATAATGATGCAACGAATTAAAATACATATCTTTTATTTAAAATTATTTACCCATCGTCAAATTCAGAAAAAATAAACCAGTGTTTTCCCATAATTGCCCAAATATCCAAAAATAAACCTACCCCCACAAGTATTAATCCGAAAATCCATCCAGTAAATGGTAAATTTCTAATTACTAATTTTTCCTTTTTTGGTTAGCTTTTCAATTTATCCAGATGTTTCTCTTTAATTTTAAAAAATTAATTTAATTTTATTTACGCAAAAATTCTGTTGGCTTAGGCACTCCCTTAGCCAATTATCTGTCTACTTTTTTTCTGAGTGCTAATGTTATCACGCTGGCTCTACCTATAAACATTTTAAATTATAAATTCGTAAATATTTCGATTTAAAAATGAATAAATTTTAAAAAATATTTTTTATTTTACTATTTAATTAAAAATCACATTAATTTATTTTTTATAAGTATTATAAATTAAATTAATAATTATAAAATTCAAACATATTACATTGTATAATTTTGTAAATTTAATTTGAAATTAATATATTCTTTTTATGTTTTCAAAAAGATTAAAAATAATAAATCTTTATAAATAATTTTCTACAATGTAAGATAATAAGCCATAATCATTTGCTAGAAGAGATAGACTTCTTTAAATTTAAGAAGAAGCTTAATAAATCTGGGAAAACGCCGAATCGCATAAAGTAGATCCTAATGATAATCAAAAAAAGTTTTTTACAACATTTCCATATCCTTATATGAATGGAAAACTCCATTTAGGTCATGCTTTCTCAATGACTAAATGTGAATTTTAGACAAGGTATTTATTTTATTTAAATCAGATATAAATAAATGTAAGGATTTAATGCACTTTGGCCATTCAGTTTCCATTGTACAGGAATGCCTATATCTGCTTCTGCAAATAGACTTAAAAAAGAGCTTTAAAATTGTGATTCAGATAATTTACCCACTGAAAAAACTTCTTAATATCAAATTTTGAAGGAAATGGGTGTAGATTCTAAAATCATTCCTAATTTTTAAGATCCATAATACTGGCTATCTTATTTCCCTGAAATAGGCAAAAGTGATTTAAAAAAATTCGGTGCTTGCATCGATTTTAGAAGATCATTTATTACAACTGATAAAAATCCATATTATGATAAGTTTGTTTAATGGCATTTTAACACTTTAAAAAAAGATGAAAAAGTAATTTTTGGTAAACGACCTAGTGTTTTTTCCCCAGAAGATGGCTAAATGTGTGCAGATCATGATCGTAGAGAAGGAGAAGGAGTTGAACCTTAAGAATATACATTAATCAAAATGCTTGTTTAAGATAATTAAAAATTACCTTAAGAACTTTTGAATAGGAAAGTTTATTTAGTCGCCGCCACTTTAAGACCTGAGACAATGTATGGTTAAACCAATATTTTTGCATTACCAGAAGGAGTTTATGGTGCATATGAAATGAAAAATGATGAAGTTTATATTTGTTCTGAAAGATCTGCTCTTAATATGGCATTTTAAGAAATTACTTTAAATCAAAAGAAAATCGATAAAATTTGTGATGTTACAGGTCTACAATTAATGGGAATAGCTGTTAAATCACCATTGTGTAAATATGATAAAATATATTGCTTACCAATGATGTCTATTTTAATGAATAAAGGAACTGGTATTGTAACTTCAGTTCCAAGTGATTCTCCAGATGATTATGCTACATTAAGAGATTTAAAAAATAAATAATAATTAAGAGAAAAATTCAATATTACTGATGAAATGGTGTTACCATTTGATCCTGTTGAAATTATCAATATTAAAGAAATGGGAAATCTATCTGCTATCGCTGCCTGTGATGAATTTAAAATTCAAAGTTAAAATGATAAAGAAAAATTAGTAAAAGCTAAAGAAAAATGTTATAAACTTGGTTTTTATGATGGTGTATTCTTAGTTGAAGAATTCAAAGGTAAAAAAGTAAATGAAGTAAAATTGGAAATAAGAAAAAAATTAATAGATAATAAAGAATCTCAAATATATTGGGAACCTGAAAATAAAATCATATCTAGATTAGGTGACGAATGTGTTGTGGCTCTTTGTGATTAATGGTATATTCCATATGGAGACCTAGAATGGAAATAAAAGATTAAAGACCATGTTTTAAGTGATAATTTTAAAACTTATAACCCTACAGTAAAAAAAAATTTAGTTGAAACAATTGATTGGTTAAAACAATGGGGTTGTTCTCGAAGTTTTGGCTTAGGAACAAAATTACCATGGGATCCTTAATATTTGATTGAATCTTTATCTGATTCAACAATTTATATGTCTTATTATACAATAGCTCATCATATCTAAGGAGGCATCGATGGAAGTTAACCAGGAAGCCTAAATATTACAGTAGATTAAATTGATGATAGTTTCTTTGATTATATATTTTTGGGTAAAGAAGGATGTACATTAGATTAGGAAAAATTAAAGATCTTAAGAAAAGAGTTTTTATATTGGTATCCTATGGATTTGAGATGTAGTGGTAAAGATTTGATTAAAAATCATTTAACTATGAGTTTATTTAATCATTAATCCGTATTTTAAGATAAAAATTTATTACCATAAGCAATATTCTGTAATGGTTATGTTTAAGTAAATGGTGAAAAAATGTCAAAATCATTAGGAAATTTCTTAACATTAGAAAATTTAATACATTAATATGGCAGTGATGCATCAAGAATAGCTTTGGCTAGTAGTGGAGATAATTTAGATGATGCAAACTTTGAATTATCGAATGCAAATGCAGCTATTTTACAATTAAGTTAACTTGAGGTTTGGATTTAAGATACCATGAAAGTGATTGATTAATTTAGAAAACCAAATGAAGGTGATGAAAAAGCATAATTTTATGATAAAATATTTGAAAATGAGATGAATTTTATAATGTAAAATATTGAAAAACATTATGAATAAATGAAATACAGAGATGTGATCAAAGAAGGGTTACATGAATTCTAACATTTATAGAATTATTATAAATTAAATCTTGGTGGAAATTAATAAAGATAAGATCTTATTTTATAGTTTATTAAATATAGTTTAATAATATTATATCCTATTGCCCCACATTTTAGTGAAATTATTTATAAAAATTGTTACTAACCAAAATAAGAATAAACTATAAGAGATGTAAGATGGCCAGCTTAAAAAAATATCGATATGTAAATCATAAATCAACATTCTTATATAAAAACATTTTTAAGAAATATTAGACTATCTTTAGATAAAATTAGAATTAATAATAATAAGAAAAAAAAAGAAACACCTTCTAAATTTTCATTATTATAAATCATTTATTCTGAAAAATATTAAGATTGGCAAATAGCAATTTAAAAAGCTATAAAAAGCTGTGGAATTGATGAATAAAATAAAGTGAAAGGTAATTGGAGATAAGTAGTTAAAGAATAAAATATAATTCCTTAAGAATTATTTAAAAAAGCTATGGCTTTTGGTTAATAATATAGTGATGAAATTTTAAAAGGGGGATAAGATATAATGAATGAATAGATGCCAATAGATGAAAAATTCTTATTAACAACAATTTTAGATTCAATAAAAAAAGAAATTAATGTTGAAAAAATTGAGGTATTAAAACTAATTTAAAGATTATAGAATTATCAAATGCTTAATCTGTAAAAAATTATGAACAATATTAATCTTCAGTTGTTCCATCTAAACCTTAAACAATAATTGAATGAAATTATATTTAATAATATTATTATATATTAGCAATTAATTTTTCATATTTGAGTAATAATTCAAAATAATATTATTATTTAGAAAAATATCTAAATATGAGTAAAAATAATTAGATAGATCAATAGGAAACTGAATTATCTTATTTTAATAATTAACCAAATTTTAATTTAAATATCAAAAAGGAAGACTCAATATATAACATTATTGATGTATGTATTCTTATAAATTTAGTTAAAAAAGGAAAATTAAAAGTTTAATTTTTCATTAGTCAAAAATGAAAATGACATCTTAAAAAGGTCTTATATAAAAAAAAATCAAGAAAAAATTAGGAGATGGACTAAAGAAGAATAAGAATTATATGAAAACTTTATTCATATGTACTAAGATATAATGAGAAATTCTAGTTCAAAAAGAAATTAAAAAATTTTCTTATTAATGAGCAAATTTATAGGTTTTACCATATTTATGTATAGTTTCCAAGACTCCGTCTTAATGTAGAAGTCATCATTAAAAGTTTTTTCCTAAGATATTTTTTGAAAAATAGGATTTTTAGCAAATGAATAGTGAAAAAATTTAATAGATTCCTTAAAATAGATAATATTTAAAAAGAAATAAAAAATACTAAAGATAATAAAATTAAGATAAAAAAGATTAAAACTAAAATAAATAATAATTAGATTTAAATATGGGAATGGGAAATTTATTGCCTGATTTAAATATGGACTAGTTTAATTATTTTTATGTATTATAATAATATAAGTAGTAAAATTAACCACAATCAGAGGAAGATTTATTTAATCAGATGATAAATCTTTAAAGAATGATTTATTTTCAATCACCTTCATTCGATAATAATTGTGCAATTAATCAAGATAATACATAATAATACTATAATAATCTATAATTTCCAATGTCTAATTAGCTTTTAAGTATTTATTTTAAATTATTATAAGATTAAAATTTGGGGAATAATAAAATTAATAATTATCCTTGTAATTCATCTGAAATTCTTAATGATGATAAAGTATTTATATTTTTAAAATTATAATCAAATTATAATCAAATTATAATTTAATTATATTTTAATTATAATTAAAATATAATTAAATTATAATCAAATTATAATTTGATTATAATTAAATTATAATCAAATTATAATTTGATTATAATTTGATTAAAATTATAAGGAAAGCTTAATAAAAGATAATGGCTTCAATAATCAAATTTTACCAAATTTGAAATAATAGAGTGATTAAACTTCATCTTATAACACAGTGTAAAATTGCTAAAATAATAAAAACGCTAAAAATGATGAAGTATTTTCTTAAAATTATCTTTTTTATTTTTTAAATATTCTAAAAATATTTTAAGTGCTACTCTAATAAGATTTTAACAATATTAAGTTATATGGAAAATAGAATTAAAGAATTTTAAAAAGATATGAGAATACAATCGGCATAGTGATAAAATTATTTCAAAATTTAATAATTTTTCTAATACATCTTTTATAAATCAATTATATTAAAAAAATTAATTATTAATCAATATAATTTATAAAATGATTTAAGATTTTTTGAAATTCAATCTGGTAATGAACAAAATAAGGCTGCCCCTTACATAATCCAATAATCTGGAGTATTAGAGTAAGCCAATTATAAGGAGATTATATAATTATTAGACTATCCTGAAGTTTACGTTTATCCAGTTCTAGTAATAGTCTTATATATTGGTATTTCATAGGCTTTTTCAATTTTATTCGTAGATAATTAGTATGGTTAAAAGTGAATAATTGGGACTTAATTAAATAATACACCAGGTAAACTATTTTCCATTGTTATTTTTGTCATTTATATTTCGTATCTAATAATAAAGATAATTACCTAAATCCTTCTGAATATAGGCCATATATATAACAACCATCTGTAGGTGCTATATTTATACTTTCGGGTGAGATTTAAGGCAGTAAATTGAATTTAAATGCAATTTTATCAATAGGTGTTTTAAATTTTCTAGCATAATTCTGCTATATGCCAGTTATAAACCCTTATGGAAAATAAAATGCAGCCAACCAATAACTTTTTGGAACTCCTTACCTCATCCATTATCTTATAAAAGTAACTCTTAAAATAAAATCTTCAAACCAACTTGCCAAAGGTTTTAAAGAGGGATATGCATATTTTTACCAAAATTCTGGAACTTTATTTTTTTTAATTGCTTATTGCATTTCATCTAATAATGGTGATATCAAAATTTCTCCAATTTAAACTCTTTTTAAATCTTCTAAACTTGTTTCGACTATTTTAATTAATACACTGAATTTATCAATTTCTTAATATAAAAAAATCTCTAAAGAATCATTAATATTTATCTCTTAATGATTATATAATTGAGATGGTAATTTATTTACTAAGTATTTTAATTATTAATTGAATTAACCTTCTTTTTTCGAGTCAGATGATGATGGTAACTCTTTTGGTTAGATTGATAATATAGTATTAATGACATATTAAGACTCTTTGGTTTGGAAATTTAAATTCGCATTTGAATTTAGTCCAAAAATTTCAGGACTATTAACTTCATTAATTTATTGTATATAATCTACATAATCGAACTTATTTCCAAGTTAAGGTTAATTAATTTAATTTCCAAAATTATGATCAATTTATATTGTTTCTTCATTGCAAAATTTTTACAATGTAGACTATAAACATCTTCTATCTAATTCATCTGTTATTCTTCCTCCATAATTTATTTATCCTATTAAATGTCTCATAGCTTCCCATCCTATATAGCTAAAAGAATCTAAAACAGTTTTTAAACTATTAATAGAGGCATCTAAATCACTTTAATTGAACTCATAGAATACATTAAATCCTATTGAACCAAATTTTCTACGATCTTATATAACAGCATGGAATAAAGATAAACAAAATATTAGTTTAGTAAAGTTATCTTTTTTGTTATCTTATATTTAAAATCTTTCATCATCAAATTCGTTATATGTTGATAATAAATTATTCTTTATTCCTTAAGGAGGCTCTTAAGTTAATTTCATTCCATTTTATAAAACAGATATAGGAAAATAATCACATGGCATTGATGTTAAAATTAGTCTAAAATCTAGATGTATATCTTATAAAATTTCTTGCTAATCAAATGATTCTATTCGTTTTTCCAATTGAGGCATGTATGATTTTCCTAAATGACAATTTTACAAAATCACCCATCCACCACTTTTCATTGCTGTATTTATAGCATTATCTGCTATTGGTCCTTAACCCTGACCTAATGATATCAAATATTGATTTTCCTATACGATTCCTATATCTTTACTTAATTTCTATAAATAAATGATAAATTTACATTTAAAGGAACTAATGGGTCTGATCCTGGAGATAAAATGAAAATT
>Ga0228633_1000574_pt1 | contig 10332 bp, 9 predicted proteins | sample 41DmetaG_FD_182703 | JGI IMG/M metagenome (GOLD analysis project Ga0228633, IMG submission 182703) | Seawater microbial communities from Monterey Bay, California, United States - 41D | ecosystem: Environmental > Aquatic > Marine > Coastal | place: USA: California | collected 2016-11-13
ATTGGTTCGGTCATACCAAGTAGTTCCATTAGCACGTGCACCACGTTCTGTCAATTCATTAGGAATATCTTTATGAGTTGGCGTGCCTTTAAACACAAGGTGTTCTAGCAAATGAGCCATACCTTTTTCACCATATCCTTCATGTCGAGAGCCAACTAAATAAGTAATATTTACAGTAATGGTCTGCGAGGAATTGTCAGGAAACAAAAGTACTTTTAATCCATTATCTAATACATACTCCGTTATACCCTCAACAGAAGCTGTTTTTTTGATTTGAGCTGGACTTAATTGAGTTATTGCAAGAAATAAAAGCGATAGAATTGAAGATTTAAAAAATAATTTCATGATAAAATTTTGAGTATTAATTTATAATATTAAATATATAATAATTTAAACATTTAGCTAAAACTGCTATTGTAAGCAGTTTGTTTAAAGAATTTTATTTTAATAAATTTTTGAAGAGCCAATGACGAGATTTGAACTCGTGACCTCTTCCTTACCAAGTAAAAGATTCCCTTATTACACCTTTAATTAAAATGAGGTTAGGTCTTTGATTTATAGAGTAAATATAGTGATTTAATTTAATATACTTAATTTCTTAAAAGTGCAATAAAAGTGCAATTCATATATTTTGCGTACATTTATAAACAAAAGGTTTAGTAAATGACAAGAATCAGAACAGCACATCATAACTTGAGTTTAACGATGGCGAAGTATATTCCTACTTCAACAAAATCAAGTAAAATAACAATACTTTACACCAATAAAGACAAGAAAATCAGGAGATATGCACCTGTTGAAGTTCCTATGAATGCTTTTAATAAGAAGGCAGGGGAATTAAAAAAGGGATTAGAAAACAAGTTCCCAACACAAAATAAATGGATTCAAAAGTTTATTAGCCTCAAGAATGATTTAGAAATCAGAATGAAAGAAGGGGAGATTGATTATGATTATGCTTTCAAGATGTTAAAGAATGATTATAGTGAAATGATAATTATAAAACATTATTCAGATTTCGCTAAAGAAAAATACGTTGATAAAAGTGTAATTAACAACACTATTAAAAAGCTAATCACAATTCAAAATCATTTTAAAAGATTAGGTTATAAAGAGTATGCAGAATTAGATTACCAACACCTACAGAAACTTGCTGACAGGCGAAAAATATTAGATATAATCATAAATGAAATTCATTCAACTAATAATGCTACAAGAAAAAAATATCTAAACGCTTTAAATTCATTAGCATCTGTAAACCCAAATTTTACTGAAGCTGAAAGAACTCCATTCAATGTCAATTTAACTCATTCAGTAGCTCCTCCAAAAGTTGCAATAAACTCAAGAGCAGTAAAAGAAGGCATACTAAAAATAGGAGATAATCTTTATAACCTTGAAGCATACCTTTGGTGGTTATATAGCTTCTGTTTAAGAGGAGTTGACACTTGCGACATAGTATGTATGAATGAGGGAATGATAGAGTGTTCTAATGGCTTAAAAGGTTGGGGTTTAAAAGAATATTATCCTTTTGAATCTGAACGTACAGCTGAAGAAATTAATAAAATTGAAAAAGAATATAATCTTGAAGGATATGACTCTACACATCGTTCTGAACTTCATAATCAGAAATTATATATCGTTGGTAAAAGAGTTAAGTTGGAATATGATAAAGAAAATAGAACTCAAGTAAAAATACTTTATAATTTAACTCCTCTATTATTAATTCATAAAATGCTTAAAAGGGTTATTTCAATAATACACCCAGATTTAGCTTACAAGGGGAATGATAAACTAAAACTTTATAATATTAACTACAAAACCGAAGAAGGTAAAAAGACTTGGCATAACAGGAGGGGTACTATGTCAGATGCTTGTAAAAGAATGTTTGGAGGCACTTTAAAACAAGCCAGACACACCTTTAGTACAGTTTTAGCAGATACTATGAGCATAACCTATAACAATGCTGAAAAACAGTTAAGCACCTCATTAGGACACTCAAGTAATAAAGCACAAAGATTTTATGTAAATCCTAACCAAGATAAAATGGATATACTCCAAATTGAAGTAGTCGAAAGGTATGGAATAAGAGATATAGTAGAGAGTTTAATTAAGGTTTGTAGTTCTGTTAATATAAAAGACCAGAACGGAAGGCTTAAACCAATGTTAAATAAAGAATTACTAAATTAATCTCCATTAAAAACAAAAGCAAGTTGGTGGGATTGGAATAAAGAATTAAAGTTCCAGTATTTAAAAAACCAACAAAAAAGTTCCTGCAAGATTATTCAGAATAAAAAAGGAGAATGGGTTAGCAAAGATGTGACTGAAGAAAGTTCTGAATTTAAAGCAATGAAAAAAGAAAGAGAAATAGCTCACATTGATTCTGTTTTAAATTGGGATTTAGATTCAATTCCTGTTACAAAAGAGTAATCTTTTAATAAAAAATTTTTCCACAATATAGTTAACTACTATATGAGGTAGAGATACCTAAAACCAATATCTGCATTATTTTTCTACAACAAAAATGCAAAAGTAATTTTAGAGGGCGTTATATAAGTATGAATGTCTAAAAACATAATGGCATTCCTATATAAAAGAATTACTAACCTATTAAAAAAAAGAATATGTGTGCATTAATTTCTATTGGAGAAAGAGGGAGAATAAACAGACCAGACAAACGCTTTTTAATTTCTCCGAAATTTACTAACCAGCTTTACTTCTTATAATGATGTTTAAGCTAAATAAATATACTAATACTTCTTGGCAACTACTTGGCAACTGCAATAACTTATTAAAATTTCTTTTGGATTTTATTCCATTTTATATTGAGAAGGAGTTGTCCCAGTATCCTTTTTAAAAAGTGTATTAAAGGTACTTTTAGAACCAAATCCACTTTCATAAGCAATACCTTCAATACTTAAATGTTTTTTATTAGGGTTGTTAAGAAGTGATTTACTATAGTCTAATCTAAATTTATTTATGTAGCTATAAAAATTTACATTATAGTGCGTATTAATTAGATATGACATAATATGTGTTGTTGTATTTAATTTCGTAGATAGTATGGTTAATGAAAGGTCTTTATTCAAAAACAGTTTTTCTTCCTCCATTAAATGCTGTAGTTTGTTTGCTATTTCTAATACCAAGCTTTTGTCAATTATTTTTTCTTTTTGAATCTCAGTATTTTGATAAAATGTGTCATAAATATCTCTTTGCTGTACAATATGGTAGCCAGCATAAAGTAAGCTGATAACTAAAATAAAGTTGAAAAAGTATGTAAAGTAATTATCTTCAGAGCTTATTTCAAAAAATAGATGAACTATAAGGATTAAAGAGAAAGTTAGAATTAAATTATAAATCCAATTTAGGCTTACTCCTTTAATATTAGAGTGAATGTTTAAAATATTTTTTTTATGTCTCAATAACATCTTTATTTCTAAATAGAAAGTAATTACAGAAAATAGAATGAGAGTAATTAATAAAAAAGCATCTATAATCTCGTAGTTACTTTCCAAAAATGAACGATTAGTTTCTGTTATATTTAAAAAAATCAAAATCACAGCCACTATTATTGAAGGAATAAATAGTGGGTAGTGTTTTTTTAAGAAATGATTAGAATTATTAACAAAGTGATATATACATAAATAAAGTAATGATGGAATTAGAAATTTGATGCTTTCAATGATAATATCAAAGCCATACTTTTCATCAAAAAAATATTCTGCCATTAGGCGCAATATAAATATCAGTGTCAATAAACTAAAAAGAAAAGTTAAATAAATATTAGAGTACTTATTCATTCTATTGCTTAATGAGAAGGTCACAAAAGAAAGCATTAAAACCAATCCTGTTAGTATAAAATTAAACTCCATAGTATTTTAAATTCATCAAATTTGTAATATAAAGTACAGCATTAATTTTAATTTAGAAAAAACTCCAAAACTAAAAATTATCAAAAATTAATACTATACTTCAAAACTGGCAACAAACCGTTTTGTTCTGTAGTGGTTTTTAAAATCTTATTTGTTGTATCATCATAAAAATACTCAGGAACAGTTTTATTAAGTTTATTTGTTACATTTTGAATATTGAGACTTAGATTGTGAGTGGTATTCTTTTTATTCCATTGGTAATTTACACCTATGTCAAGACGATAATAATCCTTAACCTTTTCTGTAAATGGTTTAATAGAATATATTTCAGTTTGATTAGCAATAGAAGCTTCTCTATTTATGGCTGTAAATCTTTGCCCACCCGTTAGATTAAATTTAGAGTTGATGGCGAGAATTTTATTACTATCGCCTCGAATTTTAAATTCTTTTCCAGATAAAAAATTAAATACATAATTTCCATTAAACCGTGTATTATAATAATTTGAATTTCCTATTTTATATTTAGAATCATATAAAGACAATGTAGTTAAGTAATAGAATCCATTGTTTACAAAACGTTCTAAAGTAAATTCTATTCCATAATTCCTTCCTTTTCCGTCGTTGGTTAATGGGATGTTTGTAATATTAAAAACATCAAATAATCGAGCATTTATCACATTAAAACCTGTTTCCCCCGTGTTATCAACAGGAATATTAAATAGGTTTTGATAGTATGCTTCTGCTTTAAAATGCGTGTGTTTGTTTATTTTCCAATTATATCCCAACACATAATGTAAAGCTTTTGATAATTTTAAATTTGTGTTCGGAAATTGAGTATTGTCATCGGCTTTTACAAAATATGTAGTCAAGCGTTCTGCTCTGCTATGCAAGCCTGCTCCTAGTGATAAAGAGTGTTTAGAATTTAATTTGTAATTAAGACCTATTCTAGGTTCTACAGCACTACTTTTAGTTTTAGCAAAATGTAAAAAGTGGATTCCTGTATTTAAAGTTAATTTTTCTGTTGCTCTATGTTTCCATTGAACATAGCTCTGAAATATATTACTATTTCCATTTGCTTCATCTTTTGTCGGGACTAAATGTCCTATGTCATTTGAACCTGTGTGAAAAGAAATTGTTTTCTCTTTTAAATGACTTAAATTAATTCCAGTACGTATAGTATTTTTTGAATTAAACTTGTGATTTATAAAAGAAGATAAACGGAAAGCTTCAATTTTTGAATCAAATCGATTAACGCTTAACGGGTCTACAATTCCATTATTTTTTGTTTCCTCCCTAATATCTGCATCATCTGAAGAGTAAGATATATTGGTTTTTAAATAGGTTCTATCTTTTAAAAATATGCGATGACCAATTCCTGCTATAAAAGTGCTTACATCATTATTAGAAGTGCTTTGAAAGTTACCTGTAGTTGGATTACCATCTTCACTTTCTGAAGCTGTTTCAGATGATTTTAATGTATTTTTTCCGTATAGTCCGTATACATTAAATTCCCCTATTTTTGAAGTTGGAAGGTAGATATTGTAATTTAAATCTTGATAATTTAAGTTACCCCCTTCACTTAAATTAACGCCTAAACTTTCTAAAATACTAGCAGTAGAATATCTGTAATTTAATAAATATGAAGCTTCACTTTTTTTATTAAAATAGCCTTCTGAAGCAATTCCGAGTCCTAAAAAACCTGCATCAATCGTTGTCTCTCTTTTTTTGTTATTTCCTTTACGAAATCGTAAATCAAAAACACCAGCTAAACCATTACCATATTCTGCAGGAAAAGCAGAAGTAAAAAAATCAGTTTTATCTAGTACATTAGAACTTAACATACTTACTGCACCACCTGTTGAATACACAAAATGGTTTGGGTTAGGAATTTCTGCACCCTCTAAACGCCATAAAACCGTATTTGGTGAATTTCCTCTAATTACAATTTCGTTATTCAAATCATCACCATTTCCTGTTACTCCTGCAAAATTTTGTACTTGCCTAGCTGGGTCACCAAAAGAAGCTGCATATAAATTAGCATCTTCAATATTTAAAGAACGTGCGCTTACTGATGAAAATTCGTTAACAGTTTCCTCTTTCTTTCTGCCTCCAACAACAATAACTTCATCTAATTTTTCAAAATCTTCTATTAATCCAATATTTAAAACGACCTCTTTACCTGATGTTACATTCAAATTTGATAGTGTAATGGTTTCATAACCTAAAAATGTAACTATTAGGGTTTGTTTACCAATAGGGACATTTTTTAAAATAAACTTTCCGTTTTCATCAGAAATTGTACCTAATAACGGGGTAACATTTTTAATTAAAATATTAGCAAAAGGAATGGTTTCTTTAGAATCTTTGTCTGTTATAATTCCTCTAACAGTTTGTTGTGCTGATAGATAAAAGGGTAATACAATAAATAAAAGAAGCTTAAATAAATTAATTTTCATAAAAATTATAATTTAATATTTTGGCAAAAAAAACCATAATGTTAGAAACAAGTGTTCAGATAGATAAACTTGAACAACTACTTGGCAACTGCAATTAATTTCGTCAATAACTTTCTTGTTTTGTTAAAAACTATTGTTTCAAAACACAAAATAAACCCTTAACTACGTTATATAATTATATGGGTCTAAACTTGGTAAATAGAACCCATAAAAACGTTTAGAGAACCAAGATATTTTCTACACAAAACCTTTAGTTTCCCAATAAGGTTTGACGTTATAAACTCGCATAGAGTGCGTAAGTGGGTAAGCGCAGCAGTTTTTCTTGTGTCAGTAGTAATCGACACCACGTGAATAAGTTTTCTGCCTTGATGTTGATGGAGGGTTCTTCATAAAAGATTAAACATCTTTTTTAAATGAGGTATGCAAACTAATTAATAGAAGCGCCCTTTGGGCGGTCTGATATGTAAATAATAAAATACTATAAAATATGCCAAGACCTAAAGGGAGTCCAAACAAGATAACAGCAGAAATAAAAGAAAAATTAAGTCAAGTAATATTGGATGCTATGTCAAGTATTGATATTGATTCAATGACTCAAAATGAGAGGTTAAAACTTATTCAAATAGGACTGACGTATGTAATACCAAGACTTAAACAGGTTGAAGAAATAACAGAAGAAGAACCAAGAACATTTCAAATAGAAGTTATTGATTCTTTGAGTAAATATTCAGATAAGGAGTTGGATAAGGCTATTGATAAGAAACTACAAATGTAGGAATACATCCTCCTGCAGTTCTATGGTATTTAGTGAGTTCTACAACTGTTGTTTGACCTTTATTGAAATTAGCATTTACGACACGAGAATCCTGTTTATTCATACAGCTAAAATTTAAAGTAACGCTTACGTTATTGCTACCATTTGGAAGATTATCAATAGTGAATATTTGGTTACCAGATGTAACATTTAGTACAAAATCAGTTGAATTAATTTGAGTTAACTGCATTTCATCAAAGCTGTTTTTGAGTTCTAACCTATATGATTCATTAACTGCAGGGTCATTAATTCCATCGGAACTACAAGAAAATAAAATGAATGCAAATAAGAATAACTTTTTCATAAACTAAATATAATGATAATCAAAATAAGCAACCCAAGACAAGCAATAATAACCAGCTACAATAGACCTGTATTATACAACAACATAGTCCTCTATAAAGGGAGTAGATTAATAGGGTTTAGATAATTCTTATATTTAAGTATGAAAAAACTAATTCTACTATTACTGTTTATTCCACTTGTATTTTCTTGTTCAAAAGGAGAAACTATTAAATATAATTTGAATGTATCATCAAATCCAATTAATGCTGGAGATTTGAGTCCAATAGGTGGTCAATTTGACGAAGGACAAGAAATAACATTAACTGCTTATCCAAGAGTGGAGTTTAATTTTGATAAATGGACTGGTTCAGTTTCAGAAACATCCAATCCATTAAAAATATTAATGAACTCTGACAAGACAGTAGTTGCTAATTTCACACCGAAAACACCATCAAAAGCTAGATATGAACTTACAGAAGTATGGAAAAATATTGAAGTTCCAATAAGAAGTTCACTCTCTGATGGATGTGGTGGGCGTTATTATAGAGCCGATGGTAATAAATTATGGATGGATTCATACCATCACTACTCTGTTGACTCTTTAATTATTGATTTCTCTAAAGATATCTTTACTGAGGGTTATTCTTGGGGCACTCAACAAAAGACCAAAGACATAAAACTATATATTCCAAATAATACTTCTGCTAAACGATATATACCTTCAAAAATAGGATATATAAAAATTATTGGGGATACAATTAATAAAAGAGTTTTTTGGGAATTTAATAGATATATGTATCAAAACACTAAACATCTTCCAATTAAATATGGAGATTCTAATATTGACTTTACTGATTTAATATATGAAGGACTATCAATGTGTGCTACATCTCCAAGAAAAATAAATAATAACTCTGACTTTGTTTTTTTTAAAAAGGAGGATGTTACCAAAACAACATCTGTTAGAGAGATTCCATATTTAGATAATCAGGCTAATTGGAAAGTTGGGGATACTATAAGTTTTCAAGATAGTTATGGTTTTGTTAATAATTATAGTATACAAAGTATAAAATATCTCTATGATTAAACCATAGGCATATCTTCTTTTAAAATTATTGTAAATTGTTTGTAATGAAAGTTACTGTTAAACATAACGAACGAATAGCAAATATGACATTTGCTTCTGTTTATCCTCATTACGTTAATAAGGTAGAGAAAAAAGGAAGAACGAAGGTAGAATTACATCAAGTTATAGAATGGCTAACTGGTTATGATGAATTGAGATTACAAGATTTAATTAATAAAAAGGCAACATTTGAAACATTCTTTCTAAATGCTGAACTGAATCCTAATGCTCATCTAATTAAAGGAGTAATATGTGGTTATCGAATTGAGGAAATAGACAATTCATTGACTCAACAAGTAAGATTTTTAGACAAATTAGTAGACGAACTAGCAAAAGGAAGAAAGATGGAAAAAATATTAAGAAAATAGCTTAAACCATAGGCATATCTTCTTCTTTTAAAATTATTGTAAATTGTGGGTATGAAAAAGTATGCTTTAAAAAATATTTCGCAAATTAAGATTGTTGATGGCAGCGTGGAAATTAAATATAATGATGGTGCATTATTTAAATTGAAAGAAAATTGTGTTTTTGATATAAATTATAAAAACAACAAGAACTATCCTGAAGTTGACCATTGTAATTAGTTCTAAATCATTGGCATATCTTCCTCTTTTAAATCCTCAACTTCTAATCCTCTTAAGTAGGTTAAACTAACTTTTAAACTTGAATGCCCCATTGCCTTTTGTAGCTTGGTTAATGACCCTGTTCTTTTAAAGATTTCTATAGCTCCAGAATGCCTAAAAGAGTAAATCGTTATACCTTGTTCAACAGACGGATTAGCCTTCTTAAAACGCTTCCAAAGCGTGTTAAAATAGCTTCTATTATATGGCTGTATTCTTCCTGTAAAGATGTTTAGATTATTGTCTGATTTTACAAGCCCTAATTTGGGTACAGGAACGACTCTATTGCGTTTAGATTTCACTTTACTACCAGACAGACTTATGTGTCTTAAATCCTCACTAAAATCACCCCATTTAAGTAATCTAATTTCTTGATGTGGACGTAATAAACAACAATACGTAAGAACACAACACAGGTACAAATCGTAATTAAACCTCTTAATAGTTTCAAGTAATTCTTTTACATTCTCAATAGGCTTATGCAAAGTTTCTGTTTGCCTTCTGCTTTTGAGTTTAGAGGGCTTTATATCAAAGTCATTTTCATACAGATAATTGACAAGTACATTAACGTGCCTTCTTGTTGTATTAAAGCTGGTATTATTATGATACCTTAAAGACAAGGAATCAACATATTCAGGTGAGACATAACCTTTAGAAACCAACTGCTCACGTAAACATCTTGCTATCGCTTTAAGTGCTTTTATATAAGACACAGACAGGTTTTCTGATAGTTTTCTTTCAATCAAATAATCAAAGAACTCTAACTTGTTTTTAGGTCGTTTAGTGAAGCTGTAATTGTTAGAAACAAGATAATCGTAAACCTCTTTTGCGAGGTTAATGGTTTCATTTCTTCTATACTTTAATGGAAACGTATTGGGATTGGTTGAAGAACCTATCTTTTTACCACTAAACATCCTTATTCTTTTGTTGTTTAGCTTAAAATCAATGTAATATAAACCGTCGTAACGTTTACAAACTTTTGGATATGAAATACTTTTTTTTGGCACTTATTTGGCAATTAATTAAACATCTATTAAATGCTTAACATCACTTTTTGTGAAGTACCTGAAAGAGAATGTAGTGGAGAAGATGGGACTCGAACCCACGACCTCTTGACTGCCAGTCAAGCGCTCTAGCCAACTGAGCTACATCCCCATCATAATCT
>Ga0228633_1000575_pt1 | contig 10332 bp, 5 predicted proteins | sample 41DmetaG_FD_182703 | JGI IMG/M metagenome (GOLD analysis project Ga0228633, IMG submission 182703) | Seawater microbial communities from Monterey Bay, California, United States - 41D | ecosystem: Environmental > Aquatic > Marine > Coastal | place: USA: California | collected 2016-11-13
TACTACTTATATAACAATATAAAAAAATTGAGGATTATAATTCTATTTAAAAAAGAGAATTTAAAGTTTCCCAATAGATATAAGAAATAAAATAATTCATTAGATAATTTATTGAATTATATAATTTGTATATTAAAAAATGAAAAATGATAAATATCATTCGAGTTATTATTAATAATATTATGTCAAAACTGATTTATCTTATAATTTAAAGTTAGATTTCATTTCTATAGATAAATTATTATAATAGATTTGACATATTTGTTCAGTTTTGTAATAAATTGGTAAATTCTATATTTCTTTTTGATTTAATTAATATATATCAATTCCAAATGGATTTACAGTACATTTTTAGCTTATTCTAATTAGTACTTCTGTAAATTCCAAATAGTTTATTTGAAATATTCTATTATTATTTAATTCATCGATTTCTAAAGAATGACTTAAATTAAAAAAAAGACAGACATCTTTTTCATCAATATTATATTCTCTCAAGCCCAATTTTTTTACTAATTCCTTTTTGATTTTAAAAATACCTATAATTCATCTAAATAAAGAAATTTTTAGAATTTCTTATTTTCAAATTGAAATATTTATTAAATAATCATTTTATATTAAATTAACACAATTTCACAAGGTTACAAAAATAGATATTTCTATCTCCAAGACAATTAGTCATGTTATCTATATTATAATGAAATATGATGATTAAATAATTAGTTATTAGCTCTAGATAAACTTGTGAAAGTTCCTTATCTAATGAATTTTTATTCTGCAATTCTAACTAGAAATTCCATGAATTAATGCCTTACTAACCCTTTTTCTGGTTAATTCTTTGTAAATTTTGTTATCCCATTCTAATAACAATTTTTTTTAAAATATTACCAATGTTTATTGAAATCTTAAATTTACGTCTAAATCTAAGATTTTTTCCCCTAATAAATTCAAATCTTTTATAATTTGAGGCAGAATACTTTATTATATACAATAAACATCTTATAAAGGGGTCATTGCAGAATAATATTTATAAGCGTCTTTTATAAATTTATAATTATTTCGTAATAATTCTTTTAATTCAATTTATTAGAATTATGACTTACATAATTTAATAATTTTTGTATTTTGAAAATCAAATTCAAAACAGTCCAATAATAATTCTGTAGATTCATTTTTATAAACTTTAAACATAGAATTTTCAATGCTCCATTTAACAGCTTATTATTCAATTGTAAAATCGATTTTAATAGGTTAAGTTCTAGGAGTGGATTTTATAGCAAGTTTATATGAATTGGGTTAAAATAATGTTCCATAATTATTAGGATTATAAACATTTATAGAATCAAGTTTTTTTTTAAAATTTAAATTATTATAAGTATAATTTGCTTAAATTTGAAACTTAATATTTGAAATGATTTAATCTTAATCACACAATTTAACAACATTATTTTATGTAAAGAAGTAATAGAATTAATGACTAGGTACCATTATAGTTAATTTACATATATTTAACTTGCATGCTTTACCCATGTAAATTGGTTAATAATTATTAAATTATAAATGAATAAATAATTAATTCTATTTTTCTTTATCTTATTAATACTAAAATGTATTTTCTTACCAATTATCACATATCCAACATATATTTTCAGACTCAAATTATTCATTCTTAAATTATAATTTATTATATATTTAAATGTACATTATTATAGGATACTTGATTTTTTGTTTAATTCAAAGATTTTATAGAGTTAATTCTTTAATGTTAATAAATTGATGTTTAATTCGTTTTTTCCTTTATTTATAAAAATCCATTAAAATCAACAAATCCTATATTTCCTGCAAAATGAAATCCATATATAGAATTATTAAAAATTAAAACATCTTATATTAAAAAAAATTCATTTAAATTAAAATTATTATATGATAAATCTAGATGTCTTAAAGTTTTATTATGTTTCAAAAAATCACAAATAGCGAAAACATCTCCTCCTAATTTATTCCAAGAAATATCAAATACAATAATATTTGTATTATTTTATAATCGATTGAAAATTTATTAACCTCCTTTATAATTGATATTATTCCAATGTAAATAAATTTCTTTTAAAGAAGAGTTTTAATGTATAACATTTGACAATAAATTGCAACTGACATCTGTTATTTTATTATTTGATAAATTTAATATTTTTAAACTTTCATTTTGTTATAAACCTTCCAAAATTATCTTAAAATATACAGTCTGGTGCACATTCCCATCCTAGAGTTTACAGCATGGAAAAATTATTAAATTAAAATTTCATTTTTCTTAAACTTCAATTTTTTTTAATATATTTTTTTATGTTATCTCAATTCTATTTTAAGTCAAAAATACATAAAAATTTTTATTTTTTATTTTTGATTAAAATCTTAAAAATTTGAATTCATATAAATTTTTAAAAATTTTAAAAATTATTATTTTTTATTTTAATAATTATATCCTGTAAACTCCAAAATGGGGATGTGCACCATACTATTTATATTTTACTTAAATATTTTCATCTTATAAATTATTTTATTCTAAATTCAAATACTATAGTTTACAACTTGTTTTCATAAATACTTATTTCAAATTATAAGCTCCCTTTCTACCTATTTTATTTTTACTTAAATCCATTTATGTTACATTACTATTTATTGTCTTTAATAATGCATCAGCACCATCTTAGGTTATTCTATTTTATTTTAATAAATATGAATTTATATTCTAATTATATTTTGTTGAATATGAAAGAGCTTCAATCTAATCATTTCCAAATAATTGATTACTTTTTAATATTTTAAAAACTTTTTAAAATATATAGTTTTAATTAATTTCAAAATAAATCATTTAAAAATCTTTTAAATTTATATTTTAAGAAACTTTTCTATCATCAATTTAAAATGATATTTAATAATTAAATCGAATTTTATATTAATAATTTATCTTTTTTAAATGATTTTTGAAATAATATTATTAAACTATTATCTAAAAAGTAATGGCTTAAAAAATTCATATAAATATAATAATACTTTAGATTAATAACTCCCTCTTGAGTCGAATTATTAATTAATCCAAATTTATTAGGAAATAAGCAACTATCTATTTATTTTTCAAACATCTATGAAATACCAGATTTTTAATCTTCATTAACAAAATCTTATTCTATAACTTTATCTAATTTTTTATAATGTAAATTAAATTTCAGAAATCCTTTAATTCCATAATCCAAGTTTTTTTTATCTGCATAATAATCAAAATTATTTAAATATGATTCAGTGAGTAATTTTTTGTTTAAATAATTAGTTTTTTTTAATTTTGAAGTATATTGTTATAAAATAGTATCATAATCTTCTGATTTATTGTTAAAATCTTATCTTTTTATAACTTTTAAAGGTTTTAATTTAGCATTTATTTTTTCTTGTGAATTAAATATACTATCATTCAACTAATATGATCTATTTTAATTTTAAGAATTTAATACATTTAACGATGAGTTCTTTTAAAGTTTTTATTTTATTGTTTAAATTAGAGGAGAATCGTTTTAATCAAGTTATAATGAATTTTCATCTTATGAATTTAATTGATCATATTACATTGAATTTTTCTTATATTAAGATATTATCAATGAATCTTTTTTATTTTTACTAAATTCTTACGGATCTCTTTTAAAATTTTAATCTTATTTTTTTACTTTTTAGATTGAGAAATAATAATCATTGTGTAATTACAATTTATAAACATTATTCTTTTTTATTTATTGTGTAATCGATGAATATTCTAAAGATTACTTTTCTAAAGAAATAAATAATTTATAACCTTTTGATCTTTAAATTGATTTTTATGATTGTGTATTTTTATTATTAGAATCATTGATTTTGATAAATCTTTAATTATTTGTTTCATTTATATCATTTTTATTAGTTAAATTAGATATATTATTTTATAGCTTTTTTCTTTTATTATTATTATCTCTATTTTCTTATTTTATAGATAAATTATTATTGGGATGACTATTATCATCTGGATTTTATAATGATACTTTTTTACTATCATTTGAAATATAATTTTCAATCATTTATTTATCCAATTAAGATTAAAATTTCTATTATTTATTCATTTTTTTATAAATTTGAATCTAATAAGAAAAAAAATAGTTTTATATAAAATTTTATATTTATTATATTAGAAAATTTTAATGTAAATCATATTTATATACGTTATTAAATGTGACATTTGTTCATGATTTAATGATAATTTAATAAAAATTCAATAGTTTTAAAAATAATTTATTATAAATATAATTTTAAATACTATATATATTGAGTTTATATATCAGTGTTTTTTGTTTGTTGTTTTAAATTAATCATATAGAACTAATACTAAACTAGATCCCACGCTTCTCCAAATATTACTTACATTTCCTTTGAAAAATCCTGTAACTCCTTCTTCTGCCATTGTTTTTTTAAAACAATCCAATGTTCCATTGTATTTAATTTCAATTTTTGTTCCTTTTCTACCAGATTACATCATTAATTTTCTTCTTACTGTATCTAATGGAAATGAAATTGTTTCAGATGTTGTAACAACAAATTGAGCAAAAAAGAATTTCTTAAAGAAATTTGCTTTTTTTAAAGTTTCATCATCACCAAATACCCATCTTTTACCTGAGTCATACCCTCCAAAATAAAATGCACGATATATAAAAATCCCGGTTACTGAAACCCCAAATCCTTAATATAATCCACCTAATCCATCTATAGCCACAATTTTTTTAAGGCAATCTCCCATTCCAGTGAATTATCTTTCTCCAGCAGATTTACCAATATCTGTTCCTAAACGAGTTCTTGCAAAATCAAGTGGATATACAATACTTAAACCAATAGCTCCAGCAGTTCCTTTAATAAAATACAAAAAAACCTCCAGATATTAAATTTCCGATAAAGTATTTGAATTTCTAATTTTCAGGGTCAATTCCTTTAACAAATGTTCTTTATAGTAAATCTTTGACTGAAAAATTTATAGCAGTTGTTGGGAAATATCTAATAACATTAGCCATATTTCCTCTCCAAAAAGCAAGTATTCCTTCTTCAGTATAAACTCTAGAGAAACAATTAATCTAAATTCAAGAATTAAATTACCATTCCACTATATTAAACTTTAAGTTAATGATTTGTATGGCCAGTCTACAATAATAGTTTAACTCTTTCAATAGGAGCACATAATGTTTTTGCAACTGCACCTGATATACCACCAGTCAAAAAATCTGAAATAAATTAGTATTGGGAACTCATTTGCAAAAATAAGATATATAAATATAATTAAAACTTATCAATTTATAACAAAATTAAAACATATAAATTTATAAATTCATGCTAAATATAAATTTTAGCACTTTAATTATCAATTTTAATTTATTTTAAAAATTCTATCTTAAAATTAATATTTTTTTTTTCTATTTATTTAACGGTTTATATCTGCAGTCGTTAATATGTATATATTGTTTATTTCTTGTTATTTTAATTTTTAAGAAAGATTTTTTATCTAATAATATTATTTATTATCTTTAGTATTTTCTTATTATTATTCTAAAAGTTATTATTGTTATTTTTATTATTGTTATTATTGTTAATTAGTTTCAATAATTTTATTTTTTTAATCTAATTATAATATATGTACTTAAGTATTCTTAAGAATTATTTTTTATTAAACAATTTTAGGATAAGAATTATTTATAAAGCATTTATTTATCTATGATTTTTTGGTTAAAATTAGTTAATTTCTAGATTATTAAATTTATGTCTAAATCTTTTAATATGATATTAATATCATTTAAATACAATAAAATTGATTCTTTATTAGATTTTGATTATATTTTTCTAGATTCGTAATAAATTTTTTTATTATAAGTAGTTTATCTTTGATCTGATTCATATTTCTGTTATTTTTGTATAAATTATTTGTGATTAGTCTTAATTTCTATTTATTTAAAATCGTATTTTTTTAATTTTATAGTTTAATTGCTCTATTTTTGAATATTGTCTATTTTACAATATGAAAGATTTCTTTTAAAATATGTTTTGTTTTCAATCTTAATAAATATTAGAAACTTTATTTGTGTTCATATCTTAAAGACTTGAATAACTTTAGCTGATTTTTTTAGAATTTTGATATTATTCTATATTTTTGTGAGTTTATAATAATGAACATTTTTTATTATGAAATATTTTTTTTTCTTTTATAGGTTATTTGATAATTTTTTTATCTAAATCAATAATTTATTTAATTTATTTTTTCTGTTCATCTAATAGCCATTTAAACATGTTTTTGAATATTAGTTACTTTTATAAATTAAATAAATATAATTTTAATTACATAACTAATTTTCTTATGAATTAAATCTTATATGCATTTTACTTTTGTAGGATGATTGGAAAATCTAAAAAAACTTATAAACATTATCTAAATGTCATTTTTTTACATTTTATTTATACTATATTAAAACTTTGGTTATATATACTACATGTACATTTGACATTTTTGTTGTATTTATCTTTTATTTTTATATTATTTACTCTATTTATTCTTATTTTATATTTGAGATATTTAAGTTTTCAAATATTTAATTTTCATTTATTTTTCTTATCTTTTCCTTTATTTTTAATTCTTATAAATCCATTTTACTCGTTAAATCATTTTATCTGTTCTAAAAACTTTAAAATAAAAGATCTATTTACATTATAATTATAAGATTTTTATATATTTTTTTACTGAATTTATTTTATTATTTTATAAATTAAATTTATTCTATTATTTTACTTAATATTTTGATTATAAAAACAAATATGAAATAAAACTATTCGAAAATTACAGCATAAGATGAAGAAAAACGAAAATCATTTCAATTGGATTTTTATTAAAGGTATAATCAATAATTTTAGAATCAATTTTTACTAAAATTAATATCTAAAATTAAATAGTTATTGGGATTTTATGCTATCAAGCATATATTTTCAAGATTCAGAATAGATTTATTTTTTAAAAAATAAGAGTATATTTTTCGAAAATACAGTAATTATTATAAAATAAAGGACGAATATAAAAAAGCATACTTTAAAGAAGATCATGAAAAGAGTAAAATATTTAAATTTAGATTTTAAAGAGAAATAAAATGAATTGAGTTAAAAATATGCAAAAACAATAAGTATTTATAAATAAATTATAAGTTGATTAGATAAATTAGATAAGTTAATATTAAAATATATAATAAATATAAGAAATAGCAAATAGATTGATAATTTTGATAAAATAAAAATATGAGCTAAATAATTTGTAAAAAGAATAGTATGATTAATATGTGAAGGCAGTATGATTTAATTTTAAATAGACAAACCAAATTTTAGATGACTTGAAAACGAATAAAAAAATAATTCAATAAACTTTATTTCCTTAATAGATTATATTCAATATAATTAAACATTTTGCTTAAAACATACCATATAAAAATAAAATTACAATTTAAGAAATAAAAAAAATAGATAATAATAAAAATAGATAGGAAAACGCTGATTAATATTATGAGAGGTTATCTGAAATGATCAAATACTTTAAATCTCCGAAATTTTATGACTCATAATAATAAGAAAATACAAAAAATAATAAAAGAATAAATAGTTAACGTTTGATTAATATATATATTAGACTAAAGTCCTGAAATTCAAAAAAGACCCAAATAAGATCAAGAATTTTTTGAAATGGGTAGATTTTCATTAAATAATCAAAATGGTTAGAACTTTCAAAATTTATAAAAAGCAATTTAAGATCTTAAATTAAAAAATTTCAAAGTATATTAATTTCAAAAAAGGTTTAATCTATAGAAAATAATTAAGACTCATACAATAATGTTATATTTCATGAAAATTTATAAGATAGAATTTTTAAATTTAATATAAAATATGGAGAAGTCTAAAAATTTGGTATGAAATTAATTATTTATAGATTGTGATAAGAGAGATTTAATACTACAGTAATATTAAGAAATAAATAATCAAAATTTTAAATAAATAGTATTAACTTGGTTTAATTTATTAAAATAAGAGATTTGAATATATTTAAATTTTATATTAATAAAATGGACTAGATGTATGCTAGACATGGATAAAAATATGATTTATATATATAAAATCCTTCTGATTCTTTTTTATAAGTGCTTTTAGGCGATTAGAATATTGAATAACAATAATCAAAGTAAGTTTTATCAAGTTAAGATTCAGAAGATGAATCAAATTCTGATGAAGAATTTGATTATGATGGATTCATTATAGTTAGTATTGATCAAATAGATGAAAATAATTCTAAAGTTATTTATAAAAATAACGATGAATATACCGGAGAATTTTAATTCAATAAAAAAGATGGATATGGAAAATACAGATATAATAATAATGATTTATATTAAGGTAGTTTTAATTTACTCTTTAGGATATTTCTAAAACGATTAAATTCATGGATATGGAAAGTACTTATATTCTGCTGGACATATGTATGAAGGCGATTTTTATTAAGGAATGAAATAAGGAATTGGACTTTTAAAATTTAATCATTATGAGTTTTATTCTGGAGAATTTTTTTAAGACGAATATGATGGAAAAGGAGTTTACATCTATAACAATGGAGATAAAGTATATTATTTATACTTAAGTATGATGGAGAATGGAAAAATGGAATGAAAAATGGTTAAGGAAAATTATTTTAAAAAAATGGAAATATTCTTTTAGGAGATTGGGAAAATGATTAATTAATTCATTTTTGATAATTTTTAAAAATTATTTATTATAAATATTAGAGAGTAATAACATATATATAAAAATCAATCAGCATCAATTTATAATTTTTAAGTATTTCCAATTGAAATAATTTGAAAAACAGGTATAATAATAGCACATGCAATCTCGTTTCTATATGCTTAACTAAAAGTTTTATGTAAAAACTAAAACATATAATATAAACTTAAAGAATAACAATAGAATTATCTTCAGTGCTTTTCAAAACAGTATTATCAATATTTTAAGGCTCATAAACTGCCAAAAATATTACAGACAAAATAAATCTAAAAAATATTAATTTAAGACCTTACAATTAGCATTAAAGTTTAAAACAAATTATATGTATAAACACTACTTTTATTTGGTTTTACCATCACAATAATTCCGAAGAAACTCTAAAGTAATATTAAAACATCCATACCAATTAGACCATGCATAGCTTAAAAAAATTCCTAATTTTTTAAAGGCACTGTAGCATTTAATAATGTACTCCATTCCTATTTAATTTTAATTTATTTTACCTGGAATCTAGATAGTAATGCTATAGATATAACACACATGAGTGTAATTACAAAATGACTAAAAATTAATGAATATTTATTTGATTCCATTTTATCATTTTTTTGTAATTTGCTAATAAATCATAGTCATACTATATTGGTAAACTTATAAATATAAATTATAATTATATTTTTGGTTAAATTATATAATACTTTTAAATTAGTTTATATCAAATATTATTATTTTTAAATATATAATATTTAATTTTTTTAAATATTTTTATCAATTGCAACAATATGGATTTTATTCATCTTATTTGAATCTGAATGATTTTATTCCTTATTATCCTGGTTGACAGTATCCACAGTCATTGCTTTATTTTGCTTAAGGAATACAATTTGGATTATCACAAACTAATTCACATTATGGTTTTGCGCAATCAGAAGGTCTAGTACATTTCCAATCACATACAGGTTCATTGCATTATGCTTTGCATTATGTCACAGGTGCCTTAAAATTAAATCAAAATTATAATTTTTTACTTAACATTTTGTAGAGCAATTTGCATCTTTACAGCTATTAACACATTTTGGACAATCTATTTTTTCACATGCATTATCAGGGCATTTAATTTCACATTCTAAAGGTTGACATTCAGTTGAACAAGATGCGTCATTGGGTCTATCGCAAGCTGTTTTACATATTGGAGCCTCGCATACTGGTTCACATTTTGCTTTTTATTTATATTTATTTACCTTCACATTTTGGATTATCACATTTCCATATACAATCAGGATGACACTATTTAAATTAAAATATACATTTGATTATAAAATTGTCTCTTTTAATTTAGATTCTGATGAAATACTAAATTGAATAGTTATTAATAAAACAAATAAGGTGAACTTCATTTTTATTATAATATAACTAATAAATCTTAATTAAAAACAATATCTAATTTTTTAAATTATATTGATATTAACGTAAATC
>Ga0228633_1000577_pt1 | contig 10327 bp, 7 predicted proteins | sample 41DmetaG_FD_182703 | JGI IMG/M metagenome (GOLD analysis project Ga0228633, IMG submission 182703) | Seawater microbial communities from Monterey Bay, California, United States - 41D | ecosystem: Environmental > Aquatic > Marine > Coastal | place: USA: California | collected 2016-11-13
CCAAGAAATTTCATAATTTTAGCATGATTAAATGATTATAATATAAAATATTAAATATTTATAATAATAATTTATAATTATATAGTTATAAAATTTTAAATATTAAATTTAATATTTTCAAACAGCTGGATTTCTATGTAAATATGGAAGATAGCTTGGATCTACTTTATTTTTATCAATTTCAACTGTTTTAGTAACAGCAATTTTAGGCCCTTATATTTGATATCCTAAAAAATATAAGAATTGTACCATTTTATAGCATTTTATACGCTTAAGTTTCAAGAATTTTTCTAATAGAGCTATTCGAATGGACTTATTAAAGTCCCTTTCATAATATAATAATTTACTTTATATTGATTTAAAATTTCATCAGCAACTTATTTAGCAATTTTATCTTCCATTTTATCTTATTTTGATTTTTTCGAGCAAACGTCCTCCCAGTCTTATTTTTCTTCATTTTTTACTTTTTAAGTAATTTCTTCTTTTATTTATTAAGTTGATCCTATATTATAATTGAAATACTCTATGATTTTGTCTAAGAATATTTCTCTGATTCACATTTTTGACTAAAATTTTCTTATTAATTTTAATACTAATCTTATTATTATTATTCTTATCTTAAATCTTAAATCAATTTCTATTCTTATTTTTATTTTTCTTCTTCTTCTTATTATTTTTAATCTTTTATTTAATCAATTCTTTATTTTAATGAATCTAACATAGTATTTACTTCTACGTCATTAACAAAATTATCATAATCTAATTCTTATACAAAATTTAATAAATTGTCTACTTCTTCATTTTCCTTTTTTTCTTATTCCTTATAATTATATAATTTACTTATTTAGTATATGCCCATACTGGTTTTTTATTTTTTTTCGATGATTGATTCTCTTAAGACTCTTATTAATTTTAATTTTAATTTTAATCTTAATCTTAATTTTAATTTTAATCTAAATTTTAATCTTGATTTTAATAATCTAATTTCCTTAAGTTTTCTACATTTAATTTATTGCTTATATATAGATTATTTACTTATTTTCAGTATTTTTCTAAATATTTACATTTTTGACTACATCTTACATTTTCATATATTCTTCTCTTATTTATTTTGTTCTTTATCTATCCTCAGCAGCTTTTTATTTTATCTTATTATAATTATGATACCCTTTCTATTCTATCAAAATCTATATCAGATGATTATTAATTTTATTCATTTTTAAGTTTAGTTCTTAATGAAAATTCTTAAAGCCATTTTTTATGTTTAATTAATTTATCATCAACTATAAAAATCAAAAAAATTATATACCTTATTTGTAAGTTCTATGTTAAATAATATTGCAAGGATTTATTCCGAATTAATCTTTTGGATCAACTCTACTAATAAATGGTCTAATTAATTTATATTTATACCTTTCTATTTTGACATTTTTATTTTCCCCAGGTCTTGTGCAAAGCATAATCCCTTTATAATTTTCAATTTGACCTTGAAAATATATTTTAGTAAACCTTTATTAAATGCTAACTCAGTCATTTACGTTATATTATTTAAATAATTATAATTTTATATATAAAATCACTTAAGCTCACTCATCCACGCTTAAACTTATGTTGTTACATCCTTACTTACCTCAGGATCTTATTAAGCTGCATATATAACTTTATTCATAAACTATTTTAATTATTCATTTTAAATATTTTCATTTTATTTTATTTCTTATGTTTCTTCTTTATTCATATTATATTTTATTAAAAATATAATTTAAATATGACTTAAGAAGAAAAACTTTATGATAATAATATGAAAATAATACTTGATGAAAATATGGGCTTAAAAAATTTGTAAGATAGAAAAGATAGATTGTAATATTAATTTAAATTTCAGCGAACAAGAATATCATAAACAAATTATAAAATTAAAACTTTTACAAGAAAAATAATAACGGGATGTAAAAGAAAAAGTATTTTTTAAAAATAATAGGATGATTTGATAAAAGTCTATATATTAGATAAAAATAGATTGATTTAGAATTAAAAATTAAGTGAATAAAAAATTATAGATCTAGAAAAAAAAATATAAGGGACTAAAGAGTAATAAAGTATATTAAATTTTAAAATAGTCTAGGATGTGTTAAAATTAAAAGAAGATTACGAAATAATTAAAGAAAAATAGTAATAAACAATTATTCAATTAACAACAGTAATAGATGAAGAGGAATTATTCATATAAAAAAAAGATTTACACGAAATCGAAAAAAGAGAATTAGATGTATAACTCTCTTTTTAAAAAAAAGAGAATATTGTAATATATAAAATAATATGTAGAGAGTTGCATAAGTCAAATAATAAGAAAAAATACAGTAAACTGATGAATTGAAAAAAGATATGTTAAAACAAATATAAGAAACAAAGAAAAATTTATTATCATAGAAAAAAAATGAATTTTAAACTGAAACAAGAATGGCTATGTTATTAAATAATTAATTGAATACAGAATTAGACTATTAATCAAAAAATACCGAATAAATATTTATCAAAAATTATTGTATATAAAAACTATATAAATAGAATTAGAGGAAACAATTAAATAATTGGCAAGAGAAATTGAAGTTCATAAGCAAATTTAGATATAATTTCAAAATAAGCTTTTAAATTCACAAAATAATTTAGAAAATTTATAAGCAAAAACAGGTAGACTTGAAAAGAAAAAAAATCAAATGTGCGATTAAAAAGTTTAATCATAAAATAAAGAAAGTATAGACTAAGTAAATTTTATTAATAAAAGTTAAAAAATAACAAGAAATAATTATAATAAATCAAAATTATTAATAATAATTTATAAAATGTAATTTATACATAATAAAAGGACATAAATATACTTAGAGAATAAATTAAAAAGTAAAATGAAAAAAAAGATGAAAAAAAAAATAGTTAATAATTGGCTTTATTTATATACTAAAAATTAGAATAATTGTAATACATAGCAAAAAGTTAAGAAAGTTTGAAAAGTACATCAAAATTATTAACAAAATTAGATGAGGAAGATGTGTAATTTTATATTATTATAGATTTAAAAATAAATTTAATCAAGTAGAAAAAGAATAATTAATATAAATAATTTTGTAATAAATGAAACCAAAACTTGATGTAGTAATTTTTTATAAAGAAAACTAATTTAAATTTTTTTGAACAAAGAAAAATGCAGTTATAATTCTTTGAAAATTAAGAATCAACTCGATCTGAAAAAACTTATATCAATTAAAGTATTTTTTCATTAATCATAAGGATCATCTTTTTAATTTGATAATTTTGAAAAAAAATTTTAAAGAAAAGAAAGTTGCGTTCTTTTTGAAAGATAATATAAATCTTAATAATTTTAAAGCTAATCTAAACTATGTATATTATTTTTTTTATCAAGAATTGACAACCTTGAAACAATTATTATGAAAATATTTTATCTATGATTTTTTAAAATATTTTGACAATTTTATTGATTTTAACAAAAAATTTTAGAATTTTTCAATATCAAATTTTTTAATAATATCAATCTCATAAAAATGATGAATTATCTTCTAAATGCACTCTATTAAATTTTGATTTTTATTAATCAATATAAATATATTTTTATAAAAGATTTTTCTTTAAAATTTTGATTTAATTATTCATATTTCATAGAATTTATTCAAAATTATATTTTTAATTTGTCAATTTTATTTGGATTTATTATAAATTCTTGTATAAATTTTCATTTATTTGTAAAGCTTTATAATCATTTGAATTTATAAAAATAGTTAAAATATATTTTGTAATTATTATTTAGATGTATTCAATAATCGGCATATTTCATTTGAAAATCAATAAGATTTTCATTTTTCTTAAAAAATATCATTTTGTTCGATTAGAATCATTAAAATATACTTTATAATCTGTAATAAATAGTTTTTATAAATAATTAAACAAATAATAAATTTGTTATATTCAAATATAATTTAAATGTTTGTGTTTTTACATAAAAAGATAACAATACCCAATGATATTAAAATAAGATCAATAGCTTGGAATTAGATAGACGGTTGGATTTGTTGTGGAGGAGAAAAGGGAATTTTAAAAATAATCTAATTAGATGATTCAAAAAACTCAAAAGGGGGTTTATCAATAAACTATACTCTTGAAGGGCATTAAAGCCCAATTAATATAATAGTTTGGAATCCCATTTATAAAAAAGTCACATCTGTTGATTAAAATGGATTAATTATAGTATGGATGCTTCACAAAAATCAATGGGTTGAAGAAATGGTCAATAATAGAAATAAATCAGAAGTATCAGATATGTATTTTTTATATATAATAGAAAATGGTCAACAGACGGGAAAAAAATATGCATAATATATCTAGATGGCGCGGTAATTGTTGGTGGGGTTGATGGTTCAAGATATTGGGGAAAAGAGCTCAAAATGCAATTAACTAAAGTTGAATGGAGTCCAGATAGTAAAATCATGCTGTTCAGTTCTACAGATGGAAATATATGTGTATTTGATTACTAAGGAAATTATCAAAAAAAAATAGTATTGAATATTCCAGATGTATAAAATGATAAATTAGTGAGTTTAAGTTGGTTTTAAAAGGCTAAAATGTATACAAATGATACACCGATAGGTAGTTTATATTTTTTATAGGATTAATTTGTGCATATAAATCTGGATAGATTTAATTAATGAAAAATGACTAAGATACTAATCCTTTATTGATAAATGCAGCTATGATAATCTAACATTGTAAATGGAATCCACAAGGCAGTTATTTTGCTGTTACAGGATCTATGCCGTAAGATGGTGAATATAGAGGAGTTGTTCTTTTCTATAATAATATGGGTTAGTTTATTAGAAAATTTTGGTAATAAGGGACTGATAGTCATATAGATATATCATGGGAAGGGTCTGGTCTAAATATGTGTATTGCAATAGGTAGTACAATATTTTTTGCAAATGTAAAACCAGATTATAAATGGGCTTGGCTATAAGGAACATTAATTTTTGGTTATTAAAAGAGTGATAGAGTGGATTTTTGTATAGTATTTTGGGATACAAAAAATAATAAAAAAAATATAAAATAAGTTAAAAATCTGTTATAAATTTAGTCATATGATGATTTTTGCTGTATAATTTTCAAAGAATCAGATGTATTATTATTATAAATATTTCTATAAATATTACTATAAATATTACTATAAATATTACTATAAATATTATTATAATTATTATTATAAATATAAAATAGGATGTCTATTAAATATAACTTTGTAATGCATTAGGGTCAATAATTGATAATAAAACAATAAATATAACACCAAAATATTTAACAATGAGTAAAACACATATAATAGTGTGTTCTAATTCAGAAATTTATAGTTGGTATATGATAATTTTAAATAAGGCAATATAGAAATTAAAAAGCAAAAATAGTTTAAAAATATGTTGATGGATAAAATAATTCTTAAAGAGAAATTAGAAAAATGGGATTAGAATTAGCTTGGTTTATTGATGAAAGTCCAAATCAAGAAAATGTTTATAATAGAGAGTAACACTAAGTTTGTTAAGAATCAGATGATATTGTAATTTTTATCATATATTTAGATTACAGGATGTCAAGCTAATGATAATTGTGTTATTGTTAGTAGATAAAATGGATCTTTATATAAATATAGTTTACCTCACATTAGTTTAGAATTTATTTAATCTATTAAACCTAAGGTTGTTAGTTTATCTATTAATTGTGATTCTACTAAATTTTCTACTGTTGATCATCTAGGATTTTTAAATATCTATACATTGACTGATGATAAAAATAGTAATATTTTTGTTTAATTTTTATTAAATTTTTGTTAAATATTTGTTAAATATTTGATATATTTTTATTAAATTTCTGTTAAATTTCTGTTATATTTTTGTTGAATTTCTATTATATTTTTGTTAAATTTCTGTTGAATTTCTGTTATATTTTGAAGTAGTTTTAAAGTAAAATTTAAAAATTTCAGAAATTCATTTTATTTTTCAATATATAAATATATCAAAGTACACTAATCTGATATTGAAAGAAAAGAAGTTTGGAGTCATAAATGGTCAAGTGATTCTCCTACATCTATGGCTTGTATGGAAAAGTAGAAATTAATTATAATTGAAAATGAAAAAGCAGAAGAACCAATTATAAATAACTCATATATTTGTGATTTTTCAGAAATGTAAGTGACTTGTATAAAAATAGAAGAATTAATGAAATCATTAGGTAAAATTTAGTGAATAAAAGATGGAAATTTAAAGGCTAAAGATTTTGTCCTTATTTATGGTTAAAAATAACTTAAAGATTTACAAGAAAATTTAACTAAAATGACTCCAAAAAATGTAAATTTTTGATTTTTATAAAAATATTGAGTAATTTAAAATAGGCTTATGAAGAAATGAAAAATTAAAATTAAACAAAAGTTTGGAAAATAATAACAGAACATGCATTGGATCAATTAGATTTTGAAACAGCAGAAAAAGCTATGATAAAATAAAAAAACTATGCTGGAATATAAGCAATTTAAAGAATATAAATAATAGATGATTAAAATATATAAAAAGTATAAAAAATGTAAAATTTTAGGCTGAAATATGTGCATATATGAATAAAATTGATGAAGCAGATAATATATTGAAAAAAATAGAAAGAAAAGATTTATAATTAAAGTTAAAAATGAGAATGGGTGATTGGACAAATATAGTTTAAATAATAAAAGAAGGAACAGGATATGATGATATTTTATACTAAACTTATGGATAATTAGGTGCATTATATTCAGAAAAAAAAATGTGGAATAAAGCCGCACATTATTATCAAATTGCTAAAAATTATGATGGATATTGTGAAGCTTTATATAGAAATGAAGAATATGAATAATTAGAAAAAGTTGTCAAATTAATTCCTGAAGTATTTATATATAATAAAATAGGGCAATGATAAATTATTTTTAAAATTGGCTGAAAAATTTGAATTAGTCGGTTTGTGTTAGAGCGCTGTGGACTGTTATGAAAGAGTCGGTAAAATAAAAGAAGCAGTTGATTGCGCTGTTTTATTAAACAATTGGAATATTGCAGTGGAATTATCAGATAGACATGGATTACCTTAAGTGGAAGGATTACTTTCACAATACGCAAATTAATTACTATAAAATAATCAAAAACTAGAGGCTGCCGAACTTTATAGACGTAAAAAAATATTAAAATAAAGGAGCTTAAAGAAATACAGAAGCTGCAAAGATATTAAGTGATATTGGAAAAGATTTGATATTATGTGAAGCATCACCAATAAATATAAAAAAACTATATGTTTTGGCAGCTCTGGAAGTTGAATAGCATAAAAAAAGAATTTTTGATGCTACAATGACTGTAAATTTTAAAAATTTTATAGGGTTAAGCTTTAACAACATAAAAAACCTTAGATTCTTTGATTACTAGTGATATAAATTCAAGTGCAGATAAAGTATTAAATAATCCTTGGAGAGGAGCCGAGGCATGGCATTTCTATTTACTTGTTCATAAAATTTAATTAAAAGATGTAAAGATAACTTTATGAATCATAATATAAAAGTGCATTAAAAACTTCTATTCGTTTATGTGAATATGAAAACGAAATTGAACCATAAAAAATATTTTCCTTATTAGCCATTGCTGCCTATTATTAAGAAAACTTTTAACATTGTTCAAGGGCATTTGTTAAACTAAAAGGTTATGTTTTAATTAAATTAGGTTTAGTTGATGCCTTATCAGAAGAAAAAAAAACTTATGAAAATTATGCAGCTAGAATATTTATTAAAAATCCACCAGTGCCCCCTAAAAATATTTAATTATTTTAGTGTCCTGGAAAGAACTGTTAATCAACAGTAGATGAATATGAAATAAATTGCAAAGTAATTTAATATTTAACATTATTTAATATTGTTTAATATTATTTAGCATTATTTAACATTATTTAACATTATTTAAATATTATTTAAATATTATTTAAATATTATTTAAAAAAATTAATAAAAAATTCAAAATAATTTAATATATAATAAGTCATGTGGTAGTAATTTTCCATCATGTGTAGCAACAGGGAACACTATAATTAATAAAGACTATTACAGTTGTAAATATTGCAAACATAAAATGTTATTAAAAGAAATGACTAATTTGAATTTGAAACATTGTGCTATGTGTCATTAAAAAATAGTCCCTAATAAAGGATAAGAGAAAAAATTTTGATAATTAAATAATTAACTTATAAATTTATAAAATGTTTTAATAGAGAAAATTCAATTTTATTAGTTTATATGTTCTTTTATATCATATCTACAATTCGGACATTTATTATTTTTAGCCAACCAAGCAACTATACATTAATCATGAAATATATGTGGACAAAATAATTTTCTAATTACTTCATCTTTTTTTAATATTTTAATACCTTTTTGTATATTTTATGAACATATAGTGCATTATTATGATGTGTATCCAACTTTCATACGTTTTATTTTCTTTAATTAGTCCCTTGTCAAACCTGGGATTTAATCTTATAATATCTGAAATTCATCTGTTTAAAACATCTCGTTTATTAATGAAAAATCAAAATTTATTATCTAAGAAATTTCATCATTATTAAATAATTGATTAAATTAAAGTTAACCAGTAGATGTTTATGCAAATCCTTCAGGACTTGGGGATCTTGATCGCTAATTATATACAACTATATTTTAATATTTTTACCATCAGAAATAAGTCTGAAATTTTCCCTCATATAACTTTATAAATTATTCTATTAAGCTTTTTTAAGTGTTTTCCAAATTTTTAAGTTATATGTTGAAAAAATATTTTTAAAATATAGAATTTCTTAATTTAATATAAATAAATAATTTAATATCATGAATCAATAATAAATGTAAGATAATTTTGCCAATCCATCATCTTAAAACGCATTTCTAATGTAAGACTTTTAATCTTACGAAAATTAATAAAAAATGAACAAATAACCTTAATATAACTAATAAATCAAACCTATGATTAATAAAAATCAACAAAATGGCAATAGAGGAGGAAGAATGGGTTATTAAAACAATTTTTAAAATAAAGCAAGAAATATGCCTCAAGGTATCATCTATCTTTAATAATAGGAGTTTAAAGAAAATCTAAATAAATAGGAAAACCATAAAGGGGATAATAAAAACCTTTTTAAAGGGGTGGAATGAATTTTCAAAGAAATTAATACCATTAATAAAATCAATTCGACTAAAGACCTTAATATCAATAACAGTATTATCAATAACCATATAATGGCTATATGCCCTAATAATAAATGCCTCCTTAATAAACTTAAGAATTCAGAAAAACAAAAATATGTTAAAGCTTTATGGAAGGAAAATGCACAAGAAAAAATTGTAGTTATGCACATTCTTAAGAAGAATTAAGACCTATGCCAAATTTATAAAAAACAAAATTATGTTCTCTTAATAAAATGGGAAAATGGTAATATATTCAAATATCATTTGAATCTTATTTTTAAATTTTATTTTAAATTTTATTTAAAATTTGAAAAAAATTTAAATTTAAAAATAAAATTTAAAAATGAAATTTATAAATAATTTTAAAAATTAATTTTAAGTCTTGATGGTATAAATTGCAAATATGCTCATGACATTCAAGAATTAAGAAAGACAGATCCTTAATAAGATCATAATTTTAATTTAAGATAGTCAAATTTCTAGTACACTAGTGTAATAAAAACATTATAAATATTTTTCTTAAAATTTTTGTGTTTTATATATTTTTTTATTTAAAACATATAAATTAAATATACATTAAATATATATTAAATAAATATAATAGCACATGAATAACATGAATAACATGAATAACATGAATAATATGAATAATATGAATAACATGAATAATATGAATAATATGAATAATATGAATAATATGAGTTAAAGTGTAAATAATAATTCTTAATAAATGATGTAAAATATGTACGAATAGCCTAATATGATGAATTAACAATAGTAAAATTCTTTCTATAATAATAATATTTATGATTAATAAAATTAATAAAATATCTATCCTTAATAAATCGAAAATCCGTAAATGGGAATGCCATAATCTAATTATATGAATTAAATTATAATGCCATCGGGGGCTGGGAGCAAGTTAAATTAGTAAGATGGAGCATAAATGGTCACTTATAAATTACAATGGTAAAATAATCTTTTTTTTTTTTTTTTTTTTTTTTTTTTTAATTTTTTTTATTTTTTTTTTAA
>Ga0228633_1000579_pt1 | contig 10304 bp, 6 predicted proteins | sample 41DmetaG_FD_182703 | JGI IMG/M metagenome (GOLD analysis project Ga0228633, IMG submission 182703) | Seawater microbial communities from Monterey Bay, California, United States - 41D | ecosystem: Environmental > Aquatic > Marine > Coastal | place: USA: California | collected 2016-11-13
AAAAATAAATATTTTGCTAAAAATTGCAGAAAGTCTTTAAAGAACCCTATTCTCTGGAGTTCTAATAGCTTATCTATAAATTTTTTTATTCCATTTTTACAAATTACTTTTCAATATTTATTTAAATTTTTATAAAACTATATTATAAAAATAAATTAAGTCACTTTTAATCAAATTAGTAGTATTTTATAAAAATGATAAAAATATAATTATTATATATATTTTCAATTCTTTTTAATTAGTGAATTCTTTTTTTCTATGCTATTGCTTAAATTTATAGGACTATGCTCGTATTTCTAGTTATCGAATAAATCAGATTAATCAGTTGTACTTGAAATCTTCATTTTACTATTAAATATTAATAAATACCCTGATATTGGTGACATTTTTAGAAATCTAGAATTGAAACCAATTGGTTAGTAATTTGAAATACTTGAGGTAGCTTTTCTAGATTATTTTTAGTCTATTTTAAATTTCTCATTTTCTTTTAATAAGGCATCTCTTTTTCTCCCAATATATTCTAATTAATCTTACACATCTTCTTTTTATGTTATTAAATAATCTCTTTCTTATTACCAAGAAGCTCTTTATTTTTCATGTTCAAAAAATTATTATTATTTTTTATATTCTGATTCACGAATTTTATTTTCATATTATAAAATCTATTAATATTTTAAATACTTTAGAATTAAATTTCTCTCTTTCATTATCTAATATTTTTTAAAAATCTAAATTTTTATTATCTCTTTCTTATTTTAATACATCAATATCAATTAATAATTTTTTTTCAGTATCTAATAATTCATATAGTTTTTTTTCATTATAACTATTATTTCCTTTTCTTTATTAATCTTCAATCATATTTTATTCATTAATATCTTTTAATTATTTTTCTAACTTTTATATCTTTTATTCATAATATTATTTTTATTTATTTAATTCATCTTATTATTACTTTAATTATCAAATTTACTTAAATTTCAGCTAAATATTTTTTTTCTAAATTTTATACTAGTTCTTAACTTTGTTAGTTAGTTTTTTCATTATCAATTTCTGATTTTTATTTTCTTATTAAAATTAAAGTTGTTTCGAATTTTTTTCTTTAATCTTATAATTCTTATTTATATTAATGTCTTTATTATTCTAAAAACTAGTATTTATGATCCCATAATGCTTTATCTTTGTCATAATTTGAAAGAGTTTCATCATGCTATTATTTTAATAATTAATAAGACTCTTTTAATTAAGAAAAATCAGTTTAAAATTCTTTCTCTTTTGTTTACAAATTTTATTTGTATTATTAAAGTTAATCTACCAAAAATATTTATTAAATTAATCTATATTTGATTTATTATTATAATATCATATATATTAATAATTACATTATAAACTCTCTTATTCTTATTTTTATGCATTATTTAAAATATCTATTCTACTTTAATTATTCTTTATATATTCACTTTAACTTATATTATCATGGCTCAATTTCTATATTTCTTATTATTACTATAAATCTTATTCTTTCATTTATTTTCTGTTTTTCTCTAATTTCTACTCCAAATATTCTTTTTATTCCTTTTATATATATATTTTATACTTATAATTTTTATTATTTTTCTTTAAAATCTACTAATAAATCTAATTTTAAATTTGATATTTTTTCATCAATCTATTCTTACTATGCTTATAATTAATTTTATAAATCTACAATTTTTTTTTAAGCAAATTCATTTTCTTAATTCTTTAATGCAATATCTCTGCTTAATTTAATCTTTTTCTCTAATAATTCTTCACTTATTTATTTATTAATTTAATTCAATTCTTATATTTTATTTTATAATTAAAGTTTTTCATTTTAATGTTCCTTTTCTTTATTTTAACTCTCATATTCAGTTTTTGTTATTTATTCCCATTAACTTTCACATTTTTAAGTTAAAACTGCCATTTCTTTATCTTTCTATAAACATTATTCTATTTATAACTCCATTTTTTACTACATCATATTTTTATCTTAATTGTAATTATTTGTTAACTATTCTATAGATATAGAATGAGAATTTTATTAATTTGCAATTACTAATCTCATATCTTCTTTATTTTAATCTAAATTTTTTATTTATTAATCTTTTAATACTATTTCATACTCATATTGATTTATCTTTTATAATTTTAAAAAATATTATTAAACATCAAAATATAAAATTAAGATTAAATTTTATAAAAATAAAATAATATTCTACTATATTTTAAGCTTCTTATTCTTGATTTTTTAATTATTATTGTAAATTCTCAATATTTTCTTCATAACTATCAGTTAATTCTTTAGTTTTTTATTCATTATCCTCCTAAATTTATAAAATAGATTTTTCTTATCTTTTTTTCTCTTCTAAGCTTCTTTTTTCAAATCTATCTCTTTCCAAAAGATAGTATTGTTTCAATTAATTTATATTTTCTTCCGATTATTCTTACATTTATAAATTTTATGTCATATGTTATCCATGCATACTATATAAATTATTTTATTATATACATATTTATGCTTTTATAATTTTATTAATTTTCAAAATTATAAATATTATCAAAATAATTTTACTATATTATAGATTAAAATATTATTACTCTTCCATTTACTGTTCACAATCTTTTAATTTTAAATTATATCTTTCTTCACAATCTTTGGTAATTTTTTTAGAATTATTTTCTAAAAATTAAGTTTTTTCGAACAGTTTTTATCTTTAATTTTCACTATTTTCTAATTATTCTTTCAATTTAAAAATTTATTGAATTTAATCATTTTAACTTAATTTATTTTATAGTTCATTATCACTAATTGTTTCTGTTAAATTTTTGATTTAATCATATAGTCTTTTTTATTGATTTTCCATTTCATATTATAGATTCGACATATCATTTTAATGTTATTCTTAAATTTGATTTAATTTCTATTAATGTTATTCATCTGGAATATTAGATTTAAGTTCAAATGTAGATAAAAGATTTTCTGATTATTTTTTATGTTCCTATTATAAAATTACAAATTCTTATAAAAAACATTTAATATAAACTTTATATAATAATACATTGACTTATTGTGTTAACTCATTCACTTATAATTCTAAGAATTAATTTTTCTATTAAAAAACTGCTTTATCCTTTTCAACTTAATTATTTTGTTATTTTATTTATTCATCTTTGTTTTTTACCATTATTTCTAAATCAATTACACTTTGATTAAGCGAATCATTTGCCATAGATTACAAATTTTGCAATTATTATTACAAATTATCTTCATTTAATTTTAATTATTTATTCTCATGTAATAATTAAGCCATATCCTTTTAAAATTGCTAAAAAATTTATATTTAATACTTATATTGTAGTTTAATTCTATGTTTCATTTAACATAGATTTTCTTTAACTTATTTCATATTATTATGATATTTACGATAAATTACTCTATTAATAATTTTATATATTAAAATTTTTAATAATTATTTAATATTAAAATTATATTAATAATATTACAATATTATCTTATAATATTTACTTCTAAATCTATATTTATTTCTTATAATTCTTTTATAATTTACTATAATTCTTTGACTTATTTGTCATTTTTCTAATAAATATCTTTTATTTATTCACTAACTTCAGATTTTTAAAATCTCATATTATTTTATACTTATTTCTCTTTTTACTGAAATTCTTCATAACCTTTTTCTAGATATATGATTTTTTAGTCTAATAATAATTTTTCCTTTTCAAAATCAGTTTTTTCTAAGACGAATTATTCCTCTTATAACTTAAAAGAATTAGCTTAATCTTACAATTAAGTATTTAATTCTAAAATTTAACTATTTAAATTAGACTTTTATGTCATATGTTCATTCATTTATGAATAAGATTTCTATGCAAAATCTTATTATATGCTTATTATCTAGTTTTAAGATATTTGAATTTTTGAATCTTATTCTTTTTTTTCCTATTCAAATTAAGATTTTAAATTTTATTATCTTTTTATTTTATTAATTTTACTTTTATCTTTCTTAATTTATTTCTATTTCCATATCTTACTTTAGCTTTTACATTTTCTATAATGTATCATCTTTTATTACTTTATGCATATTTGCTTATTCTTAATAACTTCTTAAAAATAGTTGAACGCCTTCTCTTAATTACTTAATTCTATATAAATTAATAAATTATAATTTTATATTTTACAAAAATTCTAAAACTATTTCTTTCTTTTAATCTGTTTATGGACCATTTTTCATAAAATATTCCTTAAAATTTTAACAATCTATATCAAAATCATAAAAAGATTAATATTCATTATTTCTTAATTTTCTCTCAATTTGAATAAAAGAAGAATTTATATACCCTTAACATTAATTCTAAATTAAATAAGATTACATCTAATTCTTTATTATTTTAACTTTTGATAACTTAATATATTTGTTTAACTTTTTATTAAAAATGATTGATATATTATTATTGTAGATTGCCTAAAGCTTTTTTTTTGAAGTATTTAAATGCTTGCATTTTTGAATTTTGGTGTATTTCCTATAAAAATTAGAATTTTACCTTTAATTCTCTGACATCACATGGTAATTTATCAATGACTTCAGCCATTAGCTTTTAATATAGGTCTATTCCTTGATTTTAAGCTTTTCCACATTCATTATTACAAATTGATAGCCAAGCATCTTCTATATTTGGACAAGCTCCAGAATTTATTGCATTTACATAGCTTTTGATGAGATCACAGTACATTTCACCTGATAAATTTTATCCATTTAATTATTTAGGTCTTACATTGTTTAATACTCTTTTTCTCAATTATATAATCTTTATTAATAATAAATAAACTTGTTCAATAAATTCCGGCCTTAATTTTTCAAATTCAATTTTATCTAAATTTTATAAATCTTATTCATTATTACTTGGTCTAAACATACAAAAGCAATCTCTAATCATATTAAGATATATAACCTATCTTTAAAATATTAAATCAATGATTTTCTAACCTTATTTTTTTATTCGACTTCTTTAGAATTTCCTTTTTACAATTATAATTATTTTTCTAAATACTATTTACTATCCATTATATCCCCCTACATATCAGTCAATTATAAACTAAAATCTCGAACTGTCCATATAAATGTAGGAAAAAATGCAGAATAATCTTCTTCACTTACTTCACAATTATCTTACTAACTCTTTATATGAATATTTTATGTTAAATTGACTATTAAAGATAAATTTTATATTGCTGATTCATCTATAGCTCCAATTGAATTATAAATAAAAGTTGAAGATAGCAAAATTGTTAATGCAAAAATTTCTATATATTTATTATACATACTATTATCATGATCTTAATTTACATCTACACTTCCTATTCCTTCTGAGTCAATAATAAATACATTTATACTTTCCCCGTTTTTAGTTTATCCTAAAATAGGTTTACCCCATATCCAGAGACCCTAATTTCAAAATATCATTACTTTAGTATACGCATTTACAGTAGGTCCAACCCCAAATCCATTACTTCTATTCAATAACATTCTATTAAGAAGGTATGATTTTCCTGTTCTATATAAACCAGCTACAGATATTACTCCTATTGCTCCTTAAACAGATAGTATCAAATCTTTTGCTTCTTAAGTAAATTCGTAATCTAATATTATTTATTCTTTATACTGCTAGAATTTGCATTATAAGCTATCAAATTTATTGCTTATTCTTTATATTAGTATCGTTACTCCTGTTTACTCATAAATAATATATATTAATATTTATAATTACATTGATTTATTTTTTATTAATAATTGAATAGATTACGCTAAATGTATTATAACTTAAGAAAATATAGATTTTTAATTTATATAAAAAAATTTTAAAACATATTAATTGCTTATAAATTTCAAAAATTTTTAGACCAAATTAAAGCAATAACTAAAACTGAACTAAGAATTGAAACTCCCATAGTGACTTTTTAAACAAATTAAATATTATTATTTAATGCAGATGGTACTTAATATTAATTTGCTGTATTAATTGAATTCAATTGAATTTTAATTTCTTTATTTTTTAAACAATCTAGATAAATATTTGGTTATTAAGATAAATATGAAGTTTTATACCTAAAAATATAAGATAAAATACTATTTATTTTAAGATGGATTTCTGTATCTAAAGTGCAATTGATATTAAAAATCTATATTAATTGATGCATTATTAGATTTTTAATTAAATACTATTTAATCATATGGAATATTATAAAATATTGTATATTAATGTTATCTAGATAAAAATGAAGGCCTTTCTATATCTATTGGTTTATTATTTTTATAAATTTTATCAATATTATTTGTTTATTTACTCTTTTAATAAAATATATAAAAATACTTATTAGACATCACTATCAAACACATGTAAATCTATAAATTCTTCATTATCGATATATTAATCGTTTTCTAAAAAATCTTGTAATTTGATTTTGCATATACTAATATTATCAAAACTGTTGATATTAGATTAAATTTTGATTTAAATTCTAACTTTTTAATGTAAGCCACTACCATATAAACTTTTACTAAAATTAGATTAAATAACAGAGTCTTTAAAGTCAAATACTATAATAAATAATAGAATACATTTATTTTATTCTCTCTGTTTGATATAATATATTTTGTTAATTTTTAGTATTTCATAAATTTTATTTTTTTTATTATTTACAAAATATATATTTGGATTATTTATATAAAATCCATATGTGTGATATTCGATATTATTAATCTATAGTTTAAATAATCCAATAATTTACTCATCTTATATGTATTCAAATTTAAAATCAAATTTATTTATATTATTTTATAAATAATCTTAAAAATCTCCGTTTATATAATATTTCACTTATAAACTTATTATTTTTTTCATTTTATGAATAAAATTTTATCTTACATAATTTAAACTTTTATTATGATTTAAATATAGACCTTTACAATAAAGTACAGTATTATTGATAATATTCGTTCTTTATGAATAATAGCCTTATTGAATTAATAAATAATATATGATTAAAACCTATTTTTTAGAATAATTATTCAAAATTATCATCAAATTTATCAAAATAATCTATATGATTTATATCATAATCAGTTTTACTATTTTAAGTTTATTAAATACATCTTTCTATTTAAAAATAGCTTTTTTTATTTTTTATCATAATATACGAAATATTATTATAATTCATTGTTATATTCTCATAATTATATATATTATCACTTATATTATTTACTATCATTATTTATAATACCATTTTATATTTTCATATTTTATATTTTCACAAATCCATTCATATTTACATAATTCTTTTTTAATTTTATTGCTTTATTATTCTCAAAATATTACAATACAATTTATGATTTTATTGCAATTACTAAATATAGTATAATTGAAATTATTCTCATATTATTTTTAATATAATTATATTTATATTTTTAAATACATATTTATAATATTAAAAATTAGCACAATAAAAAATGTAAGATATTTAATAAAAATATAAATTAACAAAATAAGAAGAAGTAAAATGAGTAATAATTAAAGAATTAATTAGAAAATTAATAAGAAATATTTGCAATAATAAAATAACTGGATGTAATAGAAAAATTTTACAACTTGGATAAATTAGATGAACAAGTTTATAAAAACAAAGTTAGTAAATTGTTAGAAAGATATGATATTTTTAAGAATAAAGAAAATAATTTTGATATATAAAAATTTGTTAATTACTATTAGATAGATTGTAAATGGGCCCTAGAAAGGATAAATTAGGGGTTATAATAGGTATTTATTATAAATAATGATATATATTGACAGGATTGTTAAAGATAAGTACCTTTAATAGTAGATATATAAAATTAATTTCATAAGATTGATGATGCATTATAAATTTCATTAGCTACTCCAGCTGATGAATATCAAATATTAATTTAGGATTTATTTTTCAAATTTTAAAATTTGTAGAATTTAAGTAATGTTTTAATAAACGATATTAAATAATAGTAATATTATAATATATTCAAGATAATAAGGAATTTCTTAAATATTAGAATAAAAAAAGATTAATACTTACATAGATGAGAATGAAAAAATATAAATCAAATTCCATTTAAACAAGTTAAGATTATTGTTCAACTAGATTATAAATAGATGATTATTATTCTATTATCTTTTGTTTTCTTTTGTTTTCTTTTGTTTTCTTTGATAATACTTAAAAAATATTTTTATAATAGAATTTCCATTTTTATAAAAAATTCATTATATTAAACTTCCTATTATCTTGTCAATAATAATATAATTGATATTATATCTTGAATATATAACTAATATCATGTGATATGAGTCGAATTTTTATAATAAATTATTTGAATTCTATAATGATTCTATAATTTAAAAATAATAAAAAATTTAATGTAAAAAACATAAAGCAAAAAATCTTTAAATTTAAAAAAGATAAAAAAGACAAAATTCTTTAAAGATATATTTAAAAATAGCATCAAGTTATAGTAATAATAATAAAATTATAGAGATATAAAATAGAATTTCTTAAAATCAAAAAGATAAAACCTGAATATAAATAAAGATGTTAAATTATTAGAGTTAATAAAAGATAGAAAAGATCTAAGTTGTAGCATTTGCTTTGAATTAATTGTTACATCGTGCACTACTATTTGCGGACACACTTTCTGCGAATTATGCATACAAGAATCATTATTGACCATTCCAGTATAATTTATATGATTATTAATTTTTTTAAAGTATTTTTTATAGAAATTATATTAGATATTTTAAATATAAATAGTTTTGCCCGATATGTCGAACTCATTTAAGATCTTAGATTTTTTGTTATTCATTATAGTTAGATTAGTTGATAAATGAATATGTTAATTAATTAAAAAATGATTTTAACGAATATAACTTGTTTAAATAAAGATAAAAAGATTACTTAACTTGGAAATAATAATGTAGGTAATAATTTTATTATTATAAAGAATTTAAAATTTCAGTCTATAATAAAAGATTGATATAAGAGATTAGTATTATATTTGGTGTAAAGGAACTATTATTAGAATGTTTTATAAAAAGTAGAATCAAATCAAATAAGTCTTAGTTAGATATGATGTAATTTTTTATTTTTTAAAGAATATTGATCCATTTTTAGATGAGTTTGTATCTGTTGATAGTTTGAGACTAGCCCCATTAGGAACTTTTACTAATAGAAAAGATATTCCTTCATATCTTAATAATTAATAAAATATATATCAAAATTATCTTTTAAATTTTATTTTCAATGATAGTAATAATGAAAATTAAAGATCTAGAAATTAAGAGAGAATTCAAATTATATTCTAAAGTTCAGATGATAGAAGAGGAAGTTAGATATTGTTTATTATTTATTAATTTTTAGAGTCAATTCTACAGAATAATAATAGAATTTATAATAGAATTTATAGTAAAATTTATAGTAGAACTTACAATAATAATAGAATCATTTATAATAATAATTTAATTTATTATAATAATAGAATTTATCTTAGTAATAATAAAATGATATTTCAGTTTCTGTTTAACATTCAAATTCTTAATAATAATAGAACAATATATTACCTTAAATAAGTTAGATTAATCAATCTAATATGTCAGGGTTGATATAAAATATTTTGTATAATTAATTATAAACATCAAATGAATCTAATAATGATGAATAATTTATATAATAATACTAAAATAATCAAAATCAACAAAATTAATGATTTATTATTATTTTAATCCATTATCATTTTATCACACTTTAACACTTAAAATTCATATTAATTTTATCAATTTATTATAATATTATAATAAGTATCTTCATTAATAATAAATTTACTTTATAATATTATATATTTATTATTAATTTGTTTTCATAAAGCTTTCTTGAAACACTCTTCTACTTTCAGCAACAATAAAAATACCTCTAAATAACAAAATATACTCAATTTTAATAAATTATCACTAATTTACCCTATTTGTGATAATTTCTTTTCATTATTTCCTTTAATAAATAGAATATAAGTCTAATTTTTAGTATAGTAACAAGAATAACCTTAATTTGGAGATTTAGAGATTATAGAAAAATGAAAAAAAATTGTGAAAGAAAAAATGATTTTTTAAGATGGACAAAAATAAAAAATATGATAATCATAATTTAGATATATCAATATATCTAAATTATGATTATCATATTTTTTATT
>Ga0228633_1000582_pt1 | contig 10292 bp, 5 predicted proteins | sample 41DmetaG_FD_182703 | JGI IMG/M metagenome (GOLD analysis project Ga0228633, IMG submission 182703) | Seawater microbial communities from Monterey Bay, California, United States - 41D | ecosystem: Environmental > Aquatic > Marine > Coastal | place: USA: California | collected 2016-11-13
TATAGAATTTTTGAGTATAAATGATGAGTTAGTATAAGAATTATAAGTAATGAATTAGATAAATTAAGATATAAAATAAGATAATATAATGTTAAATGATTATGTGATAGAATCTGAAAATAAAGAGAATGATAAATATTAGATAATATATTAAATAAGTGATAAATTAGACTATCTGATATAATTAAATAATGGATAAAGATTAGATGTTTAAATATAATAAACAAATTAATAATAGTAGTTTAAAATGATTTTACTAAATTTTGTTAAAGATAAAAAATAAATAGCAAATGATAATCTAAATTCTATCATATATGAGAAATTTGAGCTTGATTTAATCATTGTTTTGAAAATCATCAATTTTTACATAAGAAATCAATATTAAATCAAAGATTTATTTTAAGATTTCAATAATATTATATTGTAGTTCCCTAATATACCCAAATATTTATTAAGAATCATTAATTCTTTTGATAAACAAGTTAAATGACATTAATTTTCTCAGAGTATTATTTAAATTTTAATATAATTTATATCAAACTTATGCAATAGATTTATCTTTTGAGTTTTAAAATTTATATAACTTTTATTTATATTAAGAGTTTCTATCTATATCTTAACTCTCCTTTAATTATTATTTTTACTTCGCTGTTTTTATTTTTTACAGATAAACCACCCTAAACTGCCATTTTTAAATAACATTTATTTTACTTAAATATCTAATTTTTCATCGTAATTTTTTATCTATTTTATATTTAAGATTCAATTTTATTAATAAATGCTTTTTAACCTTGGTCAATTTTATTTATTAATGATTTTTAGCCTAATTAAACATCAATTTTCTTAAAATCTAATAAACTATCATTTCTATTAAATTTAACAACTTAACTTAAATTCTATACAGAGTATTATCTTTTTTTTTATTAATTATTGACAAAAACTTAAAATTATTATTAATCTTATTACTCTTAAACTTCTTATTATTCTTTTTATTCTTTTAATTTAATTTAAAATGAAGTATTGAATTTATCTAATTGATCAACAATCTTATCAAATTAAAGATTAGATTGAAATATTTCTTTTTATTATTTTAGATATATATTAAGGTATTTATGAAATTATTTTTAATCACCTATAATTCCATTAAAGAAGTTAAATGTAGTTTTTATTTATTAATCTATAATTTTATTTAATGTATCTTATTAAGTCTAAAATAAATTTATTGTTTATCTATGATTTTATTTTTCATTTTAAAGTTCTAAATTTAGTGATTTTATATTTTTTATTAAGTTTTTATTTTCAACTTGATAATCTATTTATGGCTTATAATTTTGAAAATATAAATTTTCTTTATCATCATCTTATTAAACATTTAAGCAATTTTAATTGTTTCTTAAAGGAGTCTTTTTAATATTCATTTATCAGTTAATTTTATTATAATATTTAATAATGTTAATAATACTATTTTTAATAAAAATAATAAATTCTTACACTCCAATAAACTCATTGGTTAAGCATAGGAATTTGTAAAATAGAGTATCAAGTGATAATAGAGGGATTTAAAATAAATAAATATAGATTGATTAATAATTAGATTTAGGATAGATAATAAGTTAATAGAACATGTATTTTTTTGATTTTTTTGACTAGAATATTAATGGATATTTAAATTGTGATGAAATTATTTAGAAATGCATTTAATATTAAGTTATTTAGATAACAGATTTAGAAAATTATATATAGAAATAATTTATTCATTATGATAAAGATTAAGATTAAAAACTTAATAGAGTTGAATTTAACTATTTTATAGAAGATTTGTGGAAATAATAATCTATATAAGAAAAAAATGTAATATTTTAAAAACTTATAGAATTGTAATTTCAATATTCAAAATTCTATTGATGTTGCTGAAAATTTATTTGATCAATTAGACATTGAAAAAAAATCTAAAATTTCTAGATTAGACGTCGAACACGGATTATACTTCTTATTTAAATACACAATAAACAAATCTGATCTAGAGTATATTTTTGAAAGTTATGGCATTGAATAGGCTTAATTTTTAGATTAAAAAGGATTTTTGTACAGTTTTGCAAACGGAAATTTATTTAAAAATTTAGAAGATTCAACAGGAGGATTAACTTTTTCTTGATTAATTTTAATCTAAAGATAATTTATCAATCATAAATTGTCATTTAAATACCCATATTTATTAAAATATATTTTAGATCTTAATATATTTTTTAAATTAATATTTTATAGTATTTAATAAAATTTAATAAAATTAGAAAAATCATTTTAAGCCATATTTAGAATTATTTTTTATTTTTTTGATAATTTTCTATACATCTTTTTTTTAACAACTCTAAATTTTTTGATTATTTAATATAAATTTTTAAAATTATAAGGCATCAATATTATTATTTCTTTAAAAATCAGCAACATTTAATATAATTAATTTTTGTTCTTCAGACAAACCTTCAAATATTTCATCAATAACTTAAAGAAATTCTACTCTAGAATAATATTATTTATGAAATATTTTATCTAATATAAAAAAAATAAATACTATTTTAAATTTAATTTTCAAAAATTAATAAAGATTTAATTTATTCAATAGCTTGATTAAGATCATTTGATTATTCTAATTTATTATGATTTCTAAAAGCAGTTCTTTAATCATATGTGCTTTAATTTTCTAAATATTGATTTAAATTAGTTTTTTATATATCATTAACACATAATTCTTAAAAATCTTCTATTTTTATCTAATCTTTGCAATTTACATCCTAAAAATAAGATATTTTCAATATTTCATCTAATTTTAGACCAAAATATGATAATCCTTGTTTCAATTCTAATTATGTTATATATCCTTTTTAATCTAAATCAATTTTCTAATTTTTTATATTTATTACTTAAAAATATGTTGATAATGATGAATTCATAATTTTTAAATTTCTTAATAGTATTATTTATATTTCTTATTTTAATTAATTATTTTAGTTAACAAGTTTAGCAGTTATTTTATCATCCTCATTCGTTTGCATTGAAATTTATAATTATCTAAGATTTATTTTATTATTTTTAAATATATCTAAATTATCTACATAAATAGATGCTTTATTTTCATTAATTTCTAAATTTTATAATATATAAGATTTTAATTGAAAAACTCCAATTTTATCATTTTATTATAAATCATTATAAATCTATATATATAAAATATACTTTTATAAGATCAATATTTTTGTCAATTAATATTTATTTGAATTCAATAATTTATGAAAAATTTAATTCAAATTATTAATTCATTTTGATTTTAATTTGTTCATTTTCAATTTCTTTTTTTTAATCGATCTAATCCAAAACAAAAGGAAATGACCTTATACCATCTTTTCTAATTGAATCTATTAAATTTGTTAGCATTATTGAATTTATTAATTTTTATTTATTATTCTATTATAAAATCTAGAATAATTATACAAGTTCTGATTTATTTAAATTTAAAATTTACTGAAAATCAATTATAAATTCTTATATTGAGTATTCTCTATTATATAATTATTTATTTAATATTTAAATACTTTTTAGGATTAATTTAATAATCTCTTATTAGAACTTCATTACAATCTAAACCGTCAATTTCAAGCTTTCTAGCATAGAACATTAATTTTACATTCAAAAAATCCTAATTTTTACTCTATGGAAAATTATTTTTTATCACAAAATTATACAATTCATCTAAATGAATTGTTCCATTTTTTTCATAATTAAATTATCTTATTATCTTATTTATATAATATGTACTTATAAAATTTCTGCATTTACTAATATTTAAGAAAAATAAAATTCTAAACTTTTTTTTATTTAAATTATCTAAAAATATTATTAACCAGGATATGAAGAATTTAATAGTCTTATAAAAAACATAATAAGCTAAGTTGAATAATTATGAATTTTGTTTAATATTGAATTAATTTTTGTATTTTTTTTATATTAAATTTCACCCTTTTTATTATAAAAATGAACCTTTTATTTAATTTCCGAATTTTATACATTTTGTATTAATAAATAGTACTTTTTAAATGATTCTTTATCATAACTAGGTTATTTTCTATATATCTTTTCAATTTAAACTAGAAATTTATATAAATCTGGATTTTCTCCAAATATATTCTTTAAAGCTTATAATTCTCTTTATTTTAGTTTATCAAGATTTTAATCACTAACGTATTTGATTAATTTATCATCTAGATTAATAGTTTTATTTTGATTTTATAATTTGAGAATGATATCTTGTAGATTTTGATTTTTAAAAAAGCCAACAATTTTCTATAATACAATTTGATCATATGTCATTTCAGTTTTAGAGTTTTCAGAAGAACATTAAAAAGCTTATAAAACTTAAGTGTAATTTTCTAAAGTTACGTTAGATTATAATTCTTCATCGATTAAAAATAAGCATCTTATTATAAGATTATAAAAACCTTTTAATTTATGTTCTAGATATTTTCAATAAAGAAGTAGCTAGAAATAATCTAAATTGCTTGATATTCACTTCATTTTTATTATTTACATCTAATGATCTAAATAAATCTTCCATTGAAAATCCTATTCTTTATTTTAATTAATTTTTCAATTTTTATATACTTTTTATTTTTATTTATACCATAATTAATAACTTCTATTTATTTTCATATCTTATTAGTCACAGTCTTCTTTATGTCTTATTGTAAACCCTCTCCAATTTGATTATATCCTTATTGCTGAATTTTCTATATATTAACAATATCTTTAATTCAATTATGGATCTTTTAAACTTAATATTTAATTCATTCTATATGTACTCTCATATTCATATTTTTAACTTTTATGCAATTTTGCTTTTAAAATTGATATACTATTTTTATATTCATAAAATGTCTTTTTATTTTATTACATTAATTTATTATAAAAATTATTTTAAATATTATAATTTCATAATTTTTAAATAAATCATTTTATATTATTTTAATCTTATTAAAATCAATAAATTTGTTTAATATATAACATTAATTATTTAGAATTATTAATGAAACAACTATTTATTATATAGATTTTATCTAAATTATATTACTAATTGTGCTAAAAATTATAAGCTTTTAAAATAATTAATCAGAACTATCAATTTAATAAATATTCTTTTATTACTATTATTTTTAAAAAATGCTATTATTTTAACAACTAGATTAATATAATATTGTTGTATTTCAATTATTTATTTTAGTAAGAAAATATTTAATTCTGTAACAATTCTTAATGTTTTTTATAATTCTAAATCTTAATTGTTGTTAAATATAAAACTCAATTTTTCATTCTTTAAACTAATTAAAATTATATATTTAAAAATTATAATAATATACTTTATTCTTTATAAAATAATGGAATAATAAATATATATATTAAGATTATTGCCTAAAAACTTATAAACTCATAGAATAATGATGAAACATTCAAATTATCCAAGATTAGAATTAAAGTAATAAGTATTATTAAAGAGTTTCATAAAAATAAACAATTTAAAAAATAATAGACCATTTATAGAACAAATGGCTTAGTAGTGTTTAACTAAAAACAATAAGTTTACATCCTGATCCTGAAAAATGGGAGGATCCCGATATTAAAGATTTAGAATTACATAAATATTATTAAATAACTGATGTTTATGCAGCATATAATTGTCCATAGGATAAAAGTACTGTATTTTATAATGCAAGTTATGAACATTTTCTATCAAATTAATGAAAAATAAACTAAAAAATAAAAACTCAGTTTCTCTCCATTCAATAAAAAGAATGACAAAAAAGTTAAGTTATAGTTTTCAGAAGCAGATAATAATTTTTCATAAGATGATTATGAACTTCCTATAAATTAAGTACATATAAAAAAATTAAAGATTTTAGCATTTTAAGAAATATAAAAATAAAAAAATGAAATTGATGAGTAAAAAGATAATAAAAATAGTTAGTCAAATATTTTTAATTTGTAAAATAAAAAGTCAAATTAATCTAATTTTTCATTTAGTAATTAAAATTAAGATAGTAATAAATATTAAAAAAGTTTTTAATTTATCGATAGAAAATTAAGTTATAATAATTTCGAATAAAATAATTAGTAACCACAAAATGATAGTTTTAAAAATACAAGTAGTTTATAGATATAAAAAATAATAAATATAATTGATAATATGGATAAGACATCATAAAGTAATTCTAATTAATTATAATGATTAAAATTTAGTTCGATGTATTTATTATGATTAAAAAATATTTCAATCTAAAAAATTAATATTTTATCCATATTATCTTTTATAGCCCCATTTTGCTAATTTTGTGCATTCACTCCATCTATTCAAAATATCATTTACCTATGGTCTAATGTTTAACATGATAAAACCACTATTACCATATCACATTATGGAGTTTTTAACCATGTTGCTAAACATGGACCCGCTGTATCTGTTATTCCTGTCTTTATTCCTTTAAATCCTTATGTTAATAATTTATTTGTATTTTTCCATCTATTTTTTTATACCGTAAATCCTCATATAATTAGGAATTTTATAAATTAGCCATTTAAAAATATATTAAATCTAAAAAAGATCCTCAATAAATGAAAAATATATAAGGATTTATGGTATTATATTTTTTACCTTAATGTTTATTTATGATATTGTATGTCATAAAATTCTGCCTGATATGTTTATGTTTCTATAATTTTTTTAAATAATTAATTTTTCAGTGCAAACATACTAAGCATACTAACATCGTATGCAGTTGAATAATTAAATCGATTCATCAAACCGTGCATATTGTCAAAACTTGTATTCTTCAATTTTATCTAACTAATTCAAATCAATATACTTTATATTGATCATTTTTTAATCAAAAATCAATTTTTTATATAATAATATTTAAGGGATAATTTTGTCAATTTAAAAAAATTCTAAAATATAATTTTACAAATTCATCTTTAAAATAATTAAAAGCTTAGTTTTTTATGAAATTATTTAATTCAAAAAATATTTTATCAAAAAAACAATAAAAATATTATATTTATATAATTTTTTATTATTAAATTTATATATAGAAATTAGACTTATAAGAAAATATAGTAAAAATATAGTAAAAATATAGTAAAAATGATAAATAATGAGTATTTATGAAATTTTAGACAATAATACTTTGCAATAGCATTCATTTCAATAATGAAATATTTAGAATAATCTCCTATATCATGCATAGAATAATTTGTATTATTTGAATTAATATTATTACATGAGTTTTTAGATTTAGTTTTGATAATAAAATTATTTTATCTAATTCTATCAATAACAGACAATTTATCTTTTTTTTCGCATTTTAAGATATAACCTATATTTTCTGCAAGAACATAAGCTGCATCATTACCACTTGGTAGCATCAGTCCGTATAATAAATCAATTACTTTTATCTTATATTTCATATTTATAAACTTTATCTCCCATTTATAATTCTGCACTCGTACCTTATATACCTGATGCTTTTTATGATACTATAAAATAAAGTTCTTTTATGTTTATAAAAAGTCTTTCTAAAGTTTATATCACTATTATACAAGTCATTATTTTTGTCAATGATGCTACTTCTCTTTTTCTGTGAGCTTCTTTTAACCATATCACTTTTCCTGTACTACTATTAAAAATTGCCCAACTTTTTGCTGTTATTATAGGAATTTCCTACTCTTTTTATATAAATATTTCAAATTATAAATATTTTATAAATACATTTATAAAATATAATTTTTTAAATTCAAATCAAATATTTCTATCAGAGTTATAATTTGAAATAATTTAACTTTAATGAATTTATTTTAATTTAAAAAATTATATTTTATAAATTCATTTTTAAAATTTTTATCTAAATTAAGAAAAGTTTAAAAATGAAAATTAACTTTATTTTAATATGTAGATTTATAAAAATAACGTAATATCCGATGTCAATTCATCTTACATTTTTTGTATTTATTTTTTAAAACTAATGGGATAAATAAAATTATAAATAATTAATAAATTTCTTTTACTTTTTTATATAGTAGAATTTATTAATTATTTTTTAATCTATAGATATAATTGATAATATTTTTTTGTAAAATTAGGGGTTTTTAAGGATTTCATCTAAAAATATTTTTTTAAAAATAAAGGGGTCTTCGATATAGGGAGGGTAAAAAAATTGAGAATTTCGATATGGACAGTTTGGTCAAAATGACATATTTTTATAAATATAAATAAGTTTAAAGTTTGTAAAATGATGATCACTGATGGGAAAATTAAAGATCCTCAATTTTTGGAATTTACTAACTTAATGGCTTAAATTATTCTAATTAGAACATGCAACCCTATGGACTCGAGCCCTAATTCTACTAAACATTGTTATAAACTAACCATCTTTAATTAAGCATTTTAAACAGATTTATATGAATTTTAAATTTTCATTCGATTTCTACCATAAATAGAAAATATTTAAAAATTAGTCATTTTGACCAAATTATCCATATGTGTATATTCATAAAAAATTAATACATATTTATAATTTTTCATTTTATATAAAAGATTTAAACCTTTTAGCAATATAGATATAATTTATAACCCAATGATTCAAATTAAAGATTATTTTAAATAAATAAATACCCTTTTAGTTAAGAGCTTCTTATTTTCCTTTTTATTTTTTTAGATAAAACATTTTATAGAAACTTTTTTAAGAATCTTTTATTTGTTGATTTAGTACAAAGTTATTTTAATTTTCATTATTATATGTAGATTTTCTTTAAAATGATTAAAACATGGATGATAGTAATTTTCTAATAAATATTTTAAAATTGCTTATTTTAAGGAGTATTAAATTAAACTTAAGAATATCTTATTTTTTTCTTTAATTTCTTTTCCTATTGTAATAATTATATTGATTTAAAATTTTATATATTTTCATCAGGTTGACTAATTTATTTATCTCTTATAATTGGTAAAGCTTAAACGCTACTTATTTTACCAAACTTTAAATCTAATTAAATTCTAAATACCTTAAGTATAATTTTACATAATTTTTAGCTGTTATTATATTTTATCAAATAAATATATATTTAATATTTTACTCAGAAGATATATGATTTTGAAATTATATATTTATTATATATTTATATTAATATTTGAAGTATTTTTTAATTAAAAATTAATAATTCTCAAAATTAAGAAATTTAACAATAATTTTAAGATTAAAAATATTTTCACAAGCAATAAGATCAATCTGCATGCTTGATCATACTATCTGATATCCAAACCTAAATAATATATATGAACATATAAACCATCAAGAATAGTAGGTGCAATAACCATCACTACTAATAATTGATAATTTGCATTTGGTATACTTTAATTAATTAAAAAATACTCTGTGAATATAAAATCTGTTCCTTATATCAAATATTTTTAGGTGAAATATACTAATGTTGAAGTACATAATTTACTGCAAAACACAATAAATACCCAAGCTATAAGTTACACAAACCAGTGACCATAAAATAATTTTACTAATTTTTAATATTAAAATGCCTATAAATTTTTATCCTTAATCATCTTCCCATATTAATTCATGATTTTTTAATTCATGTTCTTTATTTATTTTATTGACTTTTTTATTATAATTTTCAAGCATTTTTTCGAATTTTTAAGCATTAAATTCAAAATGCTTATTTCTTGAATTTTAAAATGTATTTTATGAGATATCTAATTAAGAATTATCTTTTATTGCTTTTATCATAGATCTACCATTTAATTATGAAACATTATTATCGATTGAAACTGTATTTTACATATTTTAATTATCTATTTTAGACATTTAATTATCTATTTTTATATATTAACTTTATACTTTGATTTTTATTAATCAATTCTTAATTATCTTAAATACTTGTATATGTAAAATAAGGCTTAGTCATGATTTCTCTCCGTTTTTCGTTTACTGATTTTTCTATAATTTATAATCCGTAGTAATTTAATACAGATCCTAGTGTTGTATCGAAAAATACAAGAATTAAAAACCTTTTTTTTAATATTATTATTTATTTTTTACCATTAACATTAATTTTGATAAGGAGAATTATTTATCAAAATTATACTCAACATAAGATCTGATATATGAAGCATTCCCATTGAAAAAACTTATTTTGAAACATCCTAAATTATTCATATTTTAACAATAAACCATACTGTC
>Ga0228633_1000586_pt1 | contig 10252 bp, 5 predicted proteins | sample 41DmetaG_FD_182703 | JGI IMG/M metagenome (GOLD analysis project Ga0228633, IMG submission 182703) | Seawater microbial communities from Monterey Bay, California, United States - 41D | ecosystem: Environmental > Aquatic > Marine > Coastal | place: USA: California | collected 2016-11-13
AAAATTATTCTTAAAAGATTTATTTAAAAAATATTTAAAAAAAATTATATTGAAATAAATCTAATATTTTAATAAAAATTATCAATTTTTATTTCAATCTTAATAAAAGAAGTTTTTTTATTCTAAAGGGTTTCTATCGATATAACTTTAATTAGATCTTTAATCATATCCTTAATAATTGTTTGATTACTGATAAGATTAGTTTTAAACATATCTTTTGAAATTATCAATAGAATTTAGTAGATTATTTTTGTTAAGCTATTCTTATTTTCGATGATTTTGTATATCAAATTATTGATCTTTAAATTTATTATCTTATTAAACAAAAAACTAGTCTTTGTAATAAATATATATACCATTTTAAGTTTTTTTATCATATTAATTTGAATATAATTATAAATTTACATTTTAATTATGATTATCCTCATTTTTTTTATAAGATACTTTTTATATTTATTTTTCTAATTCTATCAATTTCTAATTTTATTCATTGTTATTTATTTATAAAAATTAAATTTATGACATTAATTATTATACTATATTTTCTCTTTCATGTATTTTGTTTTCTATTTAATTGAAATTCTATATCGATGATTCAGTAAATTACTAAAATACTTAAGATTATTTATTAAAAAATTTTAAACTATCATTCATTTATTGTTACCAATTATATTATTTCTATTATTCAATACTTATTTTATCAATATAAAAATCTTTATCTTAATCAAATGAATTTACGGCTTATTTGAATATTTTCTCTAAATATTTTTCGAAAATAGGCGTAATTTGATTTTAAAAATTTACCTAAAATTCTCTTTTCAAAGCATTTTATATTTATTATTTTATCTAATTTTCAATTAATGATGTATAATTTTAATCTTAAAATATTGAGTTTAACTTTATAGAAATATAAGTTTCTATACTCTGTTTATTATTTTCATTAATTTTTTCTTAAAATTTATAATTTAAACCTTAAATTTATTCATCTTATTAGCAGTTTTTTTATACATTATTAATTTGTGGCTAAACTTTATTTTAAATTTCAATTTTATTATCTTTTTTTTTAATGGTTTTTTTTAAATTTTACTATATATCATTTTATATATCTTTTTATATATCTTTTTATATATCATTTTATATATCTTTATCATATTTTTAAATATTTTGTTAAAAATCTTTAAATTCTTCTTTTTTATTTCCTTTCTAAAAATGAAATTCTATTTATTTCTCTTTAAATTTTTCTTATTACTCCATTAAATCATCTTTACTTTAATTTATTTCCTATTTATCTTGTTATTTAAAGTAAGATTAACTTCTTTCTCTTTATTTTTAATCTTGATTTTTAAAGCCTTTTTGTTTTTTAAATGTTTTTTAATATTTTTCTAAAGATTTTTGATTAATTTTGGATTGGTCTTTTTTATTATCAATTTCAAGTCTTTTAAAAGTTTCCTATTTATCATTATCTTAATCTGCTTATTATTTTTTATCTTATTCAATTTATTTAATATTTATTAAATTTTCTTCAATTTATTAACAAAATCCATCTCCTTATATAAAATTCACATTGATATTATTATTATTTATTGTATAAATAGTATACACAAGATCTTTTATATTTTATCCTTCATCAGGATAACTTTCTTATAATTTAATATCAAAATCACTTAAAAAATATTAATCTTATTGAGAATCTAATATTTTTGCAATTTATAATTATGATATATTGGTGCCAGGAATTTAGAATTTTGTTTATTTGATAAAAAAGTTTTTTTAAATTTCATTAATTTCAATTAATTCTTAAACATTTTAATAAAAACTTTAATCAACTTAAAATATCTATAAAATAAAAACATTTTATTGACGCGATAAAACAAAAAATTAATTTTAGTCAAAATCAGAAAATAATATAATATCTTCTTTTTCTATTTTTTTATAGTCTAGAGATTAATTTTATACATTAATTTTTTATATAAGGAAAAACTTTTTTTTTTCTTCGATCCAATTCATTATATCCCATACTTTTATTATACCTTTTTAACTTAAAGTAATTAAAATATCTCTATTTTATTATTTTTTCTATTTAAAAATGAAAAAATCACAAATTTTATCTTTTTTATAAGGTTTAAATTCTTTAATTTTCTGAAAATAAGCACTATTCATTATAATTATAGTTTATGATGTGAATGTATATAAAATAGGAAAATATTTAGAAAATCTAACTTTTAAAATTTTACATCCGTCAAATATTTATGTTTAAAAGTCTAAGGGACCATTAGATTAATTATCTTGATTAAATGTCCATAATGAAATTTAGCTTTAATTGAATGTACATAAAGTATTATTGTTTTTCCATTCTATTTACAAATTTGAACATAGCATATCTTCAAATTTACCTAATTTTATTTAATCAAACCTCTCATAAAAATTTATGTATTTATTTTATTGTTTTCTAAATATACTTTCCAAATTAAAATCAGTCCTGATATATCACAACTAGCACATAAATTATCATTAAATTTTGCATCAGCTATTTGATAAATGTGTTCTGAAAAATTTGTTATTATATTTATATTTTAAAGACTTTATATTTTCAATGTGCTTAAATTTTATGTTCTTGTAACCATAAAAAACGAATTTACTGTAAATAAGTTTTTTTCTACAATTATAATTTCATTTTCATTTTCTTATAATTTTTCCATTTAAAATTAATGATAAGGTGTAATAAATACGGATTCAAACTTATCTTCTTGAATTGTTTAATCAATAAGACTATGATTATTAAGTTTATTGAGAATATTATCCCAAGCTATTTCTTAGCTCATGAATATTAATAATATATAATTTAATTCAATTTTAATAATCTATTAATATATTTGACTCTTTTAATATAAAAATAAGAAAAATTAAAGATATTTATTATAATTTAAATAGATAATAAAAATTTGTAAAAATGCCTAATGCGAGTTTTGAACTCGCGACCTTCTCCTTATGAGAGAGACGTGATAACCACTACACCAATCAGGCAATATTATAAATAAAGAAAATATGAAATTAAAAACACAAATTTCTTAAAATCTTATTATATAATTTAAAAGTTATATAATTTTTATTCAAAGATATCTAAATTTCATTATTTAAGATAAATTTTTATCAGTATGAAAGTTACTTATGATTCTTTATTTTTACTAATTATTTTTTAAAACTTCTATAGCAGTTTCTTAGTCAAATTTTTATTTATAAAAATTATTATTTAATCTTTCCTTATAAATATTTTATCTATTTTCTATATAAAATTTCATTTATTTTTATATAGGGTTTATTTAACTTTTACTTTTTATAATAATAGGATACCTAAGAAATTTTTGATAAACATTATCATAATAATTTTATTTTTTTTTTAAAGAATCTACATTAATATGTTTATAGTCAAAATTGCACATCTATTTATATAAGAATATTTTTTGATCATTTTTATATTACTATTTTTATGTATTAGAAAAAAAATTTTAATTAGAAAAGTCATCTTGAGTATTTTAAATTTTAGCTTAATTCAAACTAGAACTGTATAAACTTTTACTATTTACAGAAGTTTTTATATTTTATTTTTAGCTTAATTAATTAGGTTAAGTTTTTTTTGTTTTTTATTAGTCAATCATAAATATAGATGAAGAATTTTGATAATTTATAATATTTTTTGTTTATTAAACTGTTTTTTTATTTTCTTTATTGTCATCTTTTTTTTGTTTTTTTTAGATAGATTATTTTTAATCACCTAATTCATAATAATTTCTCATATTTTAAGGAGGATTGAATTTTAAAAACTTAAAACAAATATTAAAAAATACATGTATGTTCTTAAATTTTTTTTAAATTTGCATATTTTTCTGATCTTAATAAATTTAAGGTAAAATTTGTTCATATTAATCATTTTATACCATATTTTTTCAAAAAAAATAACAAATAAATAACTTATAATTTGAATATATAATATTATAAATATTTTAAATGTAATAAGAAAAATAGAGCATTTAAGATAGTTATTAATTTAATCAGATTTTAAACAAGTTAAATTTTTTTCAGAATTTTAAAGCTAACTAAATACATCCAGATGCTTTTAAATAGTCTTCTTAAGAAGAAATAAATCTTGATAATATATAAAAAAATAAATAATTAACCCTTTAAGATAATGATGAAGAATCATTTTAAAAAGATATAAATGAATATGATAAGCAAGATGGTATATAAAAAATTCCTAAATTCAATATTAATTTAAATACAAAGTAATATAGATTTTATTTTAGTAAAAATAAAGATAAAAAAATAATGGATTTCAAATAATTTGATGATAAAATAAAAGATGATAATTTAGATGAAATAGGTAACTTGTAAAAAAATAAAATTGATTTTTAATAGATTGAAAATTTCTCTTTGTATTTTTATTTTTATAAGCTATTCTGAAAACAATTAAGAAGAACTTCTATCATTACTTTAATAAAATCAAACGCTAAAAATTATGGAATTAATAACAAAATTTGATATTGATGTTAATATAAAATATGAAAATGAGTATTCTGCTTTGCATTTTGCTAGTAAATTTTCTAATTTATAACTTCTTGATTATTTAATGTAAAAAAATGCATAAATTGATATATTAAACAATTAAAAATAATCTCCTTTATTCATAGCAATTGAATCCGAAAATTTTGAATTTTGCTAGCATTTGATCAATTATAACGCAAATATAAATCTATAGGATAATAAAGGCAATACTCCTTTGCATAAAGCAGTTTAAACTAATAATGAACAAATAATACAATTATTAATTTAAAATAAAAATGTAAATTTAAATTTAAAAAATGATAATAATTAAACTGCAGAATTACTTTGTAGAATATAAGAATATAAAAAATATTTTACATCTAAAAGTAATAATAAAAATAATGAGTCAAAATTAGGCATAAATGACTTTAATTTAATTGGATTAATAGGAAAAGGCATTATATTATATAAATATAGGCAGTTTTGGTGAGGTATATATTGTTGAAAAAAAGAATACTAAAAAATTTTATGCTATGAAATGTTTATCTAAATAAAAAATTTTTGAAAAGCATTTAATTTCTTACATAGTTACCGAAAAAAATATTCTAAAAAATATTGATCATCCTTTTATTGTAAAACTAAGATTTGCATTCTAAACAGAGGCACATTTATGTATTATAATCGATTTATGTTAAAAAGGAAATCTTTTACAATTATTATAAAAATAGAATAAGTACTTATTATTAACAAATTTTTTATAAATAGATTGCCTGAAAAAGATGTATAATTTTATATGGCTGAAATATTATTAGCAATAGAAGAAATGCATAAGCAAAATATAATATATCGGGATTTAAAACCTGAAAATATTATATTAGACAATGATGGACATGCAATTTTAACTGATTTTGGTCTTGCAAAAGAAAATATAGCATAAAACGACACATAATCGTTTTGTGGAACATATGCATATCTGGCCCCAGAAATGATATAAAAAAAAGGTCATTCTCGACCTGTTGATTGGTATAGTTTTGGAATCGTTTTATATTAATTACTTACTGGATCTATTCCTTTTTTTGATAAAAATAGAGAAATTATGTTTCATAATGTTATTAATAATAAAATTATTTTTCCGAATTATTTGTCAGAATCCTCTATTTAATTTTTAACAGAAGTATTATATAAATTAATTAAAGCTATTATAAAAAGATCCTGAAAAAAGAATTGGATCTCTTGATGGGGCTTAATAATTAAAAAAGCATAAGTTTTTCGAAGGAATTGATTGGAAAAAAATTCTAAATAAGTAAAAACTATATTAATATATTTAAAACCAACAAATATATTATTATTTTTAGATAAATAGACCCTCCTAAAATAAAAAGCAAACTTTTGATATAAAAAATAAATAATAAAGGATTATAAGGAGAAAGTGTTAAAAATTTCAAAGTAAAAAATTGGTCTTTTGCTGAATTAAATAGATGACCTTTATTTCATTTTATACAATCATTAATGATTATTCATAATAACTTCTCTAATTTAATTTTTAAATATAAATCATAATAAATTTTTAATAATTTTTTATAAATTAAAATTCACATTAATTATCTATCTTCTTTTAAATTTTTAATAATTTATTATTTACTTATGTTTATTTAATTTTTTTATCTAATATCTATAATAATTATTAAGTTTTCAATAATAAAATTTTATAAAAATACCATTATAAATAAATTAAAGTTACAATTAAAAATGCCCCAAATTAATTAATTGTAATACAGATAAAAATAGAATAATTATAAAAGTTAGAAAGAACTTTTTACTTGTGATTTATAAAGTCTTATGAAATAAAAAAATCATTCAATAAAATAAGTGTTTTTAGAGAAAAAAATGAATAAACATCATATTTAATGTATCATTTATTATTAATAGATGATAACCATGAACATCAAAAAATTTAAAATTTCCAAGTATTGGATGTAGATTAATTAATGAAAAATATATAAAATAAAAATCAATAAATTAATAAAAAATAATCTAATGTAAATTCTTAAAATATATAAATATGGGAAAAACTAATCTCATAAGTAGAAACTAAAAAATCTAAGGATTACCCAGAGTTTCCAAATATTGGTTTATAAAAGTTATTTAAATCAAATTAAGCTTCAAAAAAAGAAAAAATATCTTTATAATAAATTTAATCAGAAAGATAAAACAAACTACCTAATTTAAGTAAAAAATCTATGCTTAATGTAATGGTATTATTAAATAATCTTTTTAGATTAAAAAATTAGATGGCATTTAATCTTAAAGCGTAAGATAATTAGTAAAATCAAGTAATTTATTTATAAATAAGATAATAGTCCTTAATTATCATAAGAAAAAACTGCAATATAAAGATATTGGAGCAAGAATAATTTCAAAATTTACTGATTTAAAATTAGTATTCTATGATTTTTTAAATTTGTATAAATTTAAAAAATTTTAGAAAAATTTACAATTTATAATTTTTTTTATTCTTAATTTATCAAATTTTATCTATTAAATTAATTTATGAATCTCTAATATTGAATATTTTTTACTTTTTTTTGAATATATAGCATTTTCCCATCTCTGTAAAAATTATAAAAATTAAAATTTTTATGTTTAAAACGATTTCAGAGAATAGGGTTTTAAAATTTGATTAATAAATTGAGATCCTTTATTTTATAAAAAATAATTAATAATTATGGTTGAATATTAAATCTAAAACGAATAAATTTTAAATTTAGCAAATTATGATTCTTATTAAAATGAAAGTAAGTTAATTTTGAATAGATATTGAATTAACATTGATTAATTTACAAAATCTTGAATCGTTCCATTAAAAAATTGAAGAGAATGTATAAAAAAATATGTAGAAAATATAAAAAAGATAATAAGAATTATTTTAAAAAGCACAAATTTGTTAACAAAAAATAGCAATTTTAAAAGAATAAAATGGTCCAATTAAAATTGAGGTAAAAATTGATTTATATAAGAGTGCATCAGAATATATAAAAAAATATGAAAAAGAATTATGTTAATTATAAGACTCAACTTTAATTTAATTTTAAGGAGTATCTAATATATTCAAAATGAAATAACCTATAATATCAAAGCATATACACAGTGAATTAGAGATTGGTAAATAACAAGATGTATTTATTTCATAATTTAGATTAAATTTGATGAAATACCTGCAATTATTAATATGCTATATACTTAATTAAAATAAAAAAATGCAATTTTTAATGGAAAATAGTCAATTTAGAACAAATAAGATTAATAGAATTTAGGTTCTATTCCAAGAGGTATAAAAACTGTTGATAGCCTTATTGTTTTTAATACAAAAATTAACCCCTATACCCATAACTAAACTTTTGATAATTTATAAGTAAAATATATAAATTAAAGTAAAATTTACGTAATAGATAGAAAATTTCAAAAAAAAAGAATTCAACGAATATAGACGAAGCACCTACTACATTATAAAATGTATAGCCATCAAATACTCATATTTAAGAAGATACATTTCTTAAACCTAAAAATTAAGAATAAGTAACTATTTAATATGTTGATGATATAGATCTATAAGATATAGTAAATTATGATTAATATGAAAATTAAGATTATTAAGATTTCATTTAAAATCCAAGCTATAATTAAGTTAGTAAAAAAGATGGTATTAATTCTTTGAATAATTCTACAAAATCTAATTAATAAAAATAATAAAACCCTGTTTAATAATAAATTTCAAATAACGAAAATATATAAGATAATTAAAATGAATCAATTAAAAAAAATTAATAATCATAAATCAATTAACAATCATAAATCAATTAATAGAACATTTAATAAAATAAACCTAAAGATTAATAAATTGATTCTTTGAAAAAATAAAATAATGAATAAAATCTATAATAATAAATATAATCATAATAAAAATAATCAAACTAATAATAAGAATAAATTACATCTAATAATACATAAAAAGATTAAATTATCAATTAAACTACTAAATAAATTAATCAAAATAATTAGAAAAAATTTCAATCAGCAGTAACAAAAGTTTCAAATGCATGTAATTTTTTAAAATTTAATTTAATTTAAAAAAGAAAGCTTATTGATGGAGATTAGAAAAGCTAATAAAACAAATTTAAAAAAACCTCCATAAAAAAAGATTTCTGAAGAAATTGAAGATCAATAAAAACCATTAAATGCTGAACAACTTTTGAAACAATAAATAAAATTAATTGCATATTAATATTAGAATGATTCAGATTAAGATTGAATTTTTAAATTTAGAAATAATTAAAAATCATCAAAAAATTATAAATAATATTTGTTTTTCATAAATTTAATATTCTAAAAATTATAAAAAATGTATTGATTTAATCTATTGATTTTATGATATTAAAATATAATATTAGATGAAAATTAAATAGAGTATATAGTTATATATTTATAATAATATATTAAAAAATAATGATATATGTATAAAAAGGATTATGAGATATATATCACAATTAATATGATTAAATAATAATATTTTAGAATATAACATATGTAATATTTTATCATTCTTTATTTAATTTTGGCTTGAATTAAATTTTAGGCATTTTAATTATTTATTTTTCATCTTATTTTTTAAATAAATTGTTTTTATTTATTTAATCAACATTTTAAAGAGATATTTTATTATCTTGATTTAAACCGCTATATTTAATTTTATTCAGAGGTTAAATATTGTCTTTATTAAAATTTTACTCATTTTTTATTTTAAATTTATTTTAATCGTCATTTTTTAAATTCTATTTTAGTAAATTTAATTCAGTTTAATTTTTTAAAACATCGAATTTCTTTTTACTTTCTTTTTCTAAATTTGGCTTTAAATTTAAGATTTTCTTTTTCAAAAAATTATCATTTTAAAATACTTATATTGTTTAGATTGGTAAAATAGGTTGTATTTAATCTTTTTGTCCTAATTTATTTTTTATTGAAAATTTTCGCTAATTTGTTAATTTAAGTTAATTAAGACTTTTATATTCGTTATTTTCATTTTTATTGGAACCAAAATCTGTCATCATTGTTTAATTTAAATTTTATTCTTTTTCATTCGAATGTTCTTAAAATTAATCAAAATCTAAAGATTTTTGTCTTTTTTTTGTTTCCATTACACAATCCAAATAATCAAATGGTTTTGATAAATCTTGTTTTATATAATTAAAATCTCCTTTTTAAATATCTTCTTTCTTATTATATCTTTCTTATTTATTATTTATATGAAAATCTTTTTAAGATTAAAAAATAATATCAAGATATCTATTTTATATAGTTTTACCTATTTTATCTCTAATTAGATTTATTAGTATTTTTGGTTGTAAAAAAAGTTTAATTCATGTAATTTTTCTCTTCAAAGTCTTTTTGACCATACAATTAGATTTAAGAATATTTTATAGATTTAGCAATTAAATCTGTATCGGTGATTTCTTCTTTAAATAAACAAAACTCATCAATAATTGGTGTATCTTATGATTAATTATTATTAATTTCAATTTCATCTAGTATTTTTAAATTAGGTAATTTTTATAATATGATTTATTTATAATTATGAATTTTATGTATAGGATTTAGACTGATATTAAGCTCTTTTAGTTTTACTAAAGTATCTAAACTCTAATATTAAAGAATATTA
>Ga0228633_1000587_pt1 | contig 10247 bp, 8 predicted proteins | sample 41DmetaG_FD_182703 | JGI IMG/M metagenome (GOLD analysis project Ga0228633, IMG submission 182703) | Seawater microbial communities from Monterey Bay, California, United States - 41D | ecosystem: Environmental > Aquatic > Marine > Coastal | place: USA: California | collected 2016-11-13
ATGTTTTCCACTGGATCAAACAATATTATAGAATCAGCTACAGTAACACCGTCTTTTGTTATCACGGGTTTACCCGTACTGTCTTCTAGCATCACGCATTTACCGCCAGCTCCTAATGTAGAGCTGACAGCATTTGCTAACTTTTCTATTCCTTTAAATACTTGATCTCTAGCATCATCACCAAAGTTCAAGTTTTTGACAATTCCGTTCATATTTAATTTAATTTGATTTGATTTAATTTACCTTTTTCAGGTATACGAGTATTATTACTCGTTTTCTTTGATTTTTACCTAATTAATCCTCAATAGGTGGTTCTGGCGGAACAGGCTCTCCAATAGTCAATGTAACACTTGTAGGTGTAATCAAACTGTCTATCTGACTTTGTATGCTTGCTTCAATGCTAGCAACTTGTTCGTCACCCATTGCTCCTTTAGTCCAAGCAACTACTTCGTCGTTTGTTAATTGATCAAACGGAATAAAAGTTGTTATCTGGCTTGTGTCTAAAGTTTGTGTTCCAATGTTTGTAGCTGAGTAGCTTTTGCCTTCGGAGTCTTCTGAAGTACCTGTTACAATCCAGTGCACATTGTACACTACATCCGCTTCGTTGTTTTGTTCTGGGTAGCAATCTACTGTTTTGCAATTCCAATCGTAAGTTGTCATAATTTTTGTTTTTATTTATTTTCTATTAATTGTATTCTTTGTTCTAATTCTTCTATCTTATCTATTGCTTGTTGTAAAGCAGCTGATAATAAAGGTACTATTTTAGACTGATCAATAGATTGATAGTCAGGATTGTTTTCGTGATCTATAGCATCTTTTTCACCGGTAACAGCTTCTGGCACAACTTCTGCTAATTCGTGAGCATAAAATCCATCAATTTTAGGTTGGCTTGGTTCAGAAATCCAATTAAATTTCACAGGTTTTAATGCTTTTACTCTTTCTATAGCGTCTGATATAATTTCTTTGTTTTCTTTTAATCTATAGTCTGAAGTTGTATTGTAGCTTGTACTAGTTGCGTTAACTACAATTGACCCTCTTTTGTTTGCATCTTGATAAAAAGTTATAGCATTATTGTCAAGACTAGATGCTGCGAATGACGTAAGTTGTAAACCTTCCCCATAAGCGGGTATCTCAATTCTTACATTTTTTGTTCCAAAACCGGATCCTCCATCAATTTGAAAATCCGCTCCAATGCCGCCCAATGGAGCAACTACTGTTAATTTAGAAGTTCCAGCGTCTCCAGTAGATTCTCCAGCTCCCACTTTTATAGATGTAGCTACAACTAGCTTACCTTGAGTAGTTAAAGACATTGCGCCTTGTAAATCACTATGACTTGAATCACCCCACCACCAACCGCGGTTGTTTGAATTACTCATTTGAAAACTCATAGCGTAGTCAGTACCTGTACCGTCGCCTCCTAAACCACCGTACCCAAACCCGTTTTTCATACCTATAGTATAAGTACTTAGACTACTCCAAACACTTATTTTGTTTCTGGTTTGAGTTGAACTTGTATAAAGACCTCCATTATGACGTGTTGTTTCGGTAAACCTAGCGTTACCACTTACATCTAGTTGATACCCGGGAGCAGTGTTGTTTATACCGACTTTTTTGTTTGCCAATACAGTTAAAGCTTCTCCACCAGAACCACTGAATATTCTATATCTAGCGTTGTCAAATCTGAATGTAACAGGATTTGACGATGTAGATGAGCTTTCCAAAATATAACCGTAATTATTAGCTGAGAATGATTTTGAACCAAACGTAGATAGCACTTTTACGTGATTAAAAGATGAAGTGCCCTGATCTATTTCTATAACATTAGAACCTTGAACTACTATCTTACCGGCAAAACTAGATGTTCCATCAGAGTTAACGTTCATTATAGGTACACCAGATATATCGGCAACTGAGAATATATCACCAGATAAATCATCTGTAACTGAGAATAACTGACCTTGTGTTCCTTGTACGTCTAATTTAGCATTAGGACTAGTCGTCCCGATACCCACATCGCCTCCATTAGGATTTAAAAGTAATTTATATGCTTGCGATAAATCTGCTTTATCAGTAGATTGTAGCCAGCCTGGAGCGCCAGTAGCGTTTGAAGCTCCGATATCTAAAACGCCGTTGTTAACCCCATTCTCTATTCTTATACCACCATTTTGAGCAGTTCCTGATGTGGCAGGTAATGAGTTTGTTCCTTCAATATGTAATTTTAAGATAGGATTAGTCGTTCCGATACCGATGCTTCCCTCATTGTCTATAACGAAATCAGCTGTACCGCTATTTACACCAGTTGCTGTTGAGTTTGTTAATGGAGGCGTTGACCAATTAGTTGATCTAATAATGGCAAATTTATTATTATCTAAAGCATTTGTTATTAAAAACTGCCTAGCACTTGATGTCATGTTGTTAGTAGCACTTAATAATATTTGCCCGTAATCTCCATACCAAGTTGTGCCGTCAGAATAATTATTCTTACCTTTAACTTTTAATACGTTTTCAATATTTGTTGTTGAGGTGGCTGTTGATTCACTTCCTATTATAACGCTTTTATCTACATCTAATCGAGCGTCAGGACTAGTCGTCCCAATACCTACGTTACCGTCTTTATTAATACGCATTTGGGTGCTACCATCTTTTCTAATATCAAAATAGTTTGCGCCAGATCCAGCGAATGATCTATCTATTATAAAACCGTGTCCTCCATTGCTATCACTGTCTTGGTAAGCAGTTAGCTTTATGTCGTTATCATTAACAAAAGTTTCAAGTCTCTCGCTAGCATTTCTACCTACTTGCATAGACTGTGATCCTGTATTTGAGTAAAAAGTAGCATCTTGCCCTATAACATGTATTTTTGATGTAGGACTAGTCGTCCCAATACCTACGTTACCCGCATTAGGTTGTATAACCATTGTAGTGTCATTGTAGTCATCGCCTATCCAAAAATAACTAAATGCATCATTTCCTCCGCCTAAAGCTCCAAAACCTCCTAAAAAACCTTCTGACTGATTATTAAAGAAATAACCTGTTGCCCATCCGCCATTGTTTGGTGTTATTCTAAAATTACCACCACCAGAATCGTAACGAACCGACCTATTCATTCCTTCTCCAAGAACAACGTTACCTGCTACAGATAACTTAGCACCAGGACTAGTCGTACCGATACCGAGATTACCATTTTCAATTAATCGCATTTTTTCAGAATTAGAAATATCCCATCTATGATATCCTGAAGCTACGTTATTAAGGTCTGCGCTATATTCCAATCCAGCATTACCACCACCTAAAACTCTATGTTGTAAATCTGTAACATCCGTATCTATAAATCGAAGTATTGGTGAATTATTAGAAATTCTAATATTACCAGCAGAAACTTCAAGTTTATCATTAGGACTAGTAGTCCCAATACCTACGTTACCGTTCTCGTCAATTCTCATTTGCTCTACTGCAGCATCACCTCCTGTAGCTGACGGGTGTGTAAAAAACGCCATACCCATTCTGTCACTATCTGTACCTTCTTGTACTGCTGAAATTGCAACAGACCCAGTACCTCTTGATAACGCTAGAGTTCCATGATAATTACCAATCGCGCTTCCTCCGTCTGACTTTATTCTAATACCCGCGGTATTTTGAATTCCTGTAAATAGACCTGACTGTTGAACGTGTAGTTTGTTTTCAGGACTAGTAGTTCCTATCCCGACGTTGCCTGTAAAAACTGCCTCACCTGTGAAAGCATTAAAAGTTGTTGGATTTGAACCATTTGCACCTATTTTAACAAAAGTACTAGCATTTGTAGGCGTATATTGTAATTCTATTGCAGCACCGTATCTGTTTAATTGCGCTGCGCTCCAAGTAATATATCCATCGTAAAAAGAACTTGCTTGAATTGAACTTGTGGAAACCACAGGTCCACTAAGATTTCCACCAATTAGTGGTAAGTAAGGACCGCCAGCACCTCCGCCGCTAGATACTGATATATTACCGCTAGCATCAGTTACTAATGTACCAGCACCTAAATCACTAAATTGTATTGTTCCATTAGAGTTGACATCCAGTATCGGTACGCCAGATATATCTGACACAGCGAATATAGATCCGCTTAAGTCGTCGGTTACTGAAAACAGTTGTCCTTGTGAACCTTGTATATCTACAACAGTTCCACCTGACGCTCCTGTAACGATTAATCCTTTTTTTATTTTAAATTCGTTCGCCATATTATTATTATCTTTTTTTCAATATCCAAAAAGTTGTTATAAAAATCTTGATTTTTGTGCGTTATAGTTTTGTGTTATTTCCTCTTGAGTTAGCGCTCTGTTATATAAGTAAATGTTACCGCCTAACCCATTAAAAGAAAAAGATGAGCCAGCGCTAAACCAACCAAACCTAAAAGCTGTAGCATCAAAGTCGACAGTTCCAGTTGTTGATTTAGCACCTTCATAGACACTTTGTCTATATATTTTTGTGTTAGTTCCATCATATGTTGCTACATAATAACCCCAAGTTCCTGCGGGTATACTGACGCTTTTAGGGTAATAATACTCTCCATTAGCTCCGCCTGTTCGATATTTCCAACTATTATCTCCATACCAGTAAAAATAATTATTTGATGTACCTATGTACATTCTACCCTCAGCGTCTCTTCTGCACCAAAAAGCTATTGTGTACGATGACAAAGTTCCAAACGAAGTAGTTGGTCCTTGTATGTAATCATCTACACCATCAAAATCCCAAGCACCACCTTTGTCACTAACTTTGACTAAGCCGTTAGTAAGAGTATAAGCAGAATCATCTATTATATTAGAAACAGAAGTTCCTGATCCAGAGTAGCTTCTTCCACTTCCTGCATCAATAGCTATTAATAATCCATCTGGTACTATGTGAGGTCCTGTGTACATTATATAAATCTGTTTTTTTGTGCGTTATATATTTGATCTAACTCTGCTTGAGTAAGACCTCTATTGTATAATAAAGCTAAACCAAAGTTAGCTTCTGAACGAGGTCCACCTATATTTATATCACTTGAATCTGTAAGCACATTACCTGTTTTTGTTTGTACAACTGTATTGGTAACTCCGCCTCGTATATTACATATTCTATTGTCAGAACCACCAGCTGCATTATAGGATTGAGCAATCATTATCCATGATCCAGACCCAGCGTTTATTGTTGCAGTGTTTCTACCTGATGTATTAGCAAAATCAAATAATATTGGATTTCCACCATACCATTCTACAATCATACCATATTTTGTATAACCTGGTTTACCAAATAAATTTGCATAAGAAGTAGCAGTTATATTGTTAAGCTTAACCCAAATTACTTGAGTAAATCCTGTAGTTACTTGTAGTGAAGCATCATTTGGAACTGAAATATAATCATCAATACCATCTGTTGACATATAACCTGATGAATTCCAAGATGTTCCATTATTTAATGTAGCATTATTTCCTTGACCGCTTAAATCATACCAAGTTGTGCCACTTCCAGGATATGATCTTTCCGACTTAGCATCTAATGCTAAGACTAATCCGTTTGTTGGTATGTCTGGTCCTCCGTACGCTCCCATATTATTCTGGTGGATTTGGGTCAGTCCATTCTGGAGTAGCCATTATTACTAATATCTCTTCGTGGGTGTAAGGTCCTTCGTATGAACTTAATGTTGATACAAATGAAGGTTCTGCACCTTCCCATTTTAATACTGTTTGTAAACCATCAATTGATAGTCTAACTGTATCTTCTGATGTTTCCATAACTTCGTTGAAATCAACTAAAGATAATTCGTCTGTGTTTATTGTAATGTATGTTATCATAATCCAAATCTTGATTTTTGTGCGTTAAAATTTTGTGTTACTTCTGCAGCACTTAATGCTCTGTTGTAAACCCTAGCTAAAGGTATACTACCCTCTCCATAACCCCCGTTGTTTCCTCCAAAAGCAATATTTCCTCCAAGCCTAAAACCACCTCCGTCAACTGTTCCTGCATTATTTGAACTAATTTCTTGAGAGTTGTAAGCTCCATTATGATAGCATTTCATTGTATCAACCCCATTAAACGTGCCTACTATTTGATGAAAAACATCTCTTTGTAAGCCGCTTACTGCTGGATCATAAATTCCTCCTCCGTTCAGTCTTAACCAAACAGCTATTGAATCTGTTCCTCTTCTAAGTATTCCAATACTACCTGCATAACTACCTCTACCTATAATACTAGTCCCACTACCTGAATTATACCAAGTAGCACCTGTAGGTATCATAATCCAAACCTCTATAGTAAAAGGATCTGTGCCGTCTACAGGGTAAGCTTGACTTGTAGTGTTTAAATAATCATCCGTACCATCAAATTCCCAAGTACCGCCGTTTGCGCTATCAAAACCAACGCCATTTATTAACGTTCCTGTTTGTGCAGCTCCAACTAAACTTGTTGTTGTAGTCCCTGTCCCAGGGTATGATCTTTCACTCCCCGCATCAATAGCGAAAATTAACCCATCCGTTACTATATTTGGCCCTCTATAAAATCCCATTATATTGCTCTTATTAATGATTTAACACTCCAGTTATCTGAAGTCACTGTTGCTATTAATCTTAGGTTAGTTGATGTTTTATCTACACTTAGTGTAACATCTGATGTATCACCTAAATCATTTGTCGATGTCTCTGTAAACTCTACGTTTGTTCCATCGTGACAAGCATAAACTGTACCTGATCTTACGTTTGTACCTTTCTTAACTACAAAGTCAAAGAAAGCTGCGGTATAACTTATAGCTACCGTAGCAACTACTTCAGCTGCTGCTGAATCTATATCTGTATTTTCTTGGTTTGATATCTTAGCACCTTTTGATAATTGTAAATCACCATTAGGATTTATTTTAAAATCAACATCTCCTTCTGCGTCTAATGTACCAGTTTTAAATTCTAAACCAGCGGAGTCCATTAGTATTTTATTCTCAGGATCAGCACCTGTTCTATCAAAGTATATTGTTGGAGAACCTCCTCTTAAAGTAAGAGAAGCTCCAGCCGTTGTATCAGCTATAGTTGCAGTTGCTATTTTAGCTGTTATACCATTCTCTCCTACTGTTAACCTTGAAGTTGGATTTGTAGCCCCGATACCTATGTTACCATCAAAGTAATGTTTATTACCTTCTGTATATATACCGTAAGCATTATCACCTTTTGTTCCTTGATAATCACCTTTAAATAAATATTGAGATCCAAAATTAGGTACAGTACCCTCGTTGTTGTCAATGATACCCGAAACAGCTATCATTGTTCCGTAATTTATAGCACTAGCTTTGTCTATATTAATATGTCCTTCGACTCCTTTAGTAACCCCGACATCAGCGTTTCCTCTACTTGTACCTATTTCAACTGAAAAGTAACCTCCAAAAGCGTTATCAACATCCCCTAAATCTTGTATTGAACTTGAACCAATAGCCCCATACATATTACTAACACCCCCGCTTGTTGAACTGCTGTCGTGAACTGCATATCCATAAACACCAGCTATTACTGCTGTTTTTGCTCCAGTATAATTTGATTCAGCGTAAAAATACCCACCATTAGCTGAATCTGTAAAACCTGAAAATCTAACGTCAGAATTAACACCTCTAAGTCTTTGTTCATGAGTGGCATCTCCATTTGCAGATGAATCTATATCTACAAACAAACCACTATTTGTTCTATCTCCAGTTGTAGTATCAGCACCTGATAAATTTACATCTAAAAAAAGAGCCTGTGACCCAGCATTAGAATCACTTCTAGTATGGTTTATTCTTACTGTATTTAAAAGAGTGTTAGTGTCAGAATCAACAACAAGTTTGCCGTTTACTGGACTTGTATTGCCGATCCCGACGTTGCCACCGTTAATATACGAATTACCGTTTGTATTAAGTAGCGTGGTAATAACATTACCTGTATTATACGCTGCAATTTTTCCGTCAAGTACATTTATGTAAGCACCTACTCTTGAACTAGATCTATCTATTAATCTAAGGTTTCCATTATTCTGATAATCAATTCCTGCTTGGTACCCGCTATTTGTAAACTTTAACTCGTTTGAATAAGTTCCAGCCCCAGCACTTCCCATAATCAGGTGGCCAGTAAGCGTTCCACCCGTTAGTGGTAAATAAGGACCACCAGCACCACCGCCGCTTGACACGGTAATATTACCAGAAGCGTCTGACACTAATGTACCTGCTCCGTATTCAGGGAGCTGAAGATTACCAGTCTCTCTATCTAAGACAAAAGCGTTTCCTCCTAAACCATACGCATAAAATTTTAAATCACCAGTTGTACCTTGATTTACTATTTGCCAATCAACCTGTCCTGCACCTGCAGCAGTTCTAGACCTTAAAAGTATTCCGCCGTCATTGGCTTGATTTTTATGTAATTGCAGATATTGGTTACTAGATTCGTAAGTTGAATTCATATCAAAGCTTCTAGCCGATATGTTGCCAGTCGATGTAACATTACCTGAAAATCTACCAGCTCCATTTACATCTAGTTTATGGCTAGCACTAGGATTAGCCGTCCCGATACCGACTCTATCATTCGCGGTGTCTACGTATAAAACGTCTGTATCTACTTGTACGGTATTTAAAAACTTTATAGCCATTTAAATGGATTTAATTATTAACCTATTTTCTGCACTAAAATTGTAATATCTGTAGCTTCAGCTGTTGCTATTGTTGCTACGGAAGTAGTAGCAGTTCTACTTATATCACAGTACACCGTGTTACCAGAAGAATCTATTGTTTGCACTATTGTATTGATACCAAATGCGTGCGTTACTGTTCCAGTTAAATTACCTGCCGTGATTGTTCCAGTAGCTGTATTACCTGAGTTAGTGTCTGTATTTGTTATAGTTGCTGTACCTGATGAATATCCCACAGATATACCAGTGCCAGCAGAAACTATTACAATACCTTTATTAGTAGCGGAAGAATCTTCTCCAGATACAGTTGCTGTACCATTGCTATAAGATACGTTAATACCACCACCTTGGTTTACATTACCTATACCTACAGTTGTAAGATCTGCAAGATCAATGTTGTTCTGAACAGTTGTCCAATCAGCTAGAGCCGTAGGCGAATCTATTTCAGCTATAAGTACATCACCTACTCTTACTTGTTCTGTAAAGAATAAACCTTCTACCGTAACCGTATACGTCCACCCAGTTTTAATGTCTGAACTAGGGGAAGAATCTAAATCAGGCGTGTTTGTTGCCGCATTATAAGCTCCTTGGTAGCTCAATGCTCCAGTTACTGCTTGATCAACATAGTGTTTTGATGCAGCGTCTGTATCAGCTGATGGTACCTGTGGTATTGTTAACTGACCAGCAACACTTGATTGCCCGGTTCCAGACACTGTTAATTCATCCGTTACTACAACATCACCGGCAAAAGTTGCGCGTGCTTGCTGATTTATAAATAAAGCATTGGTAGTTGTTGATCCGTTTGTTATTCGAAAATTAAATTGACCCGTGCTACTAGTACCACCTCTAGAGGTAAAAGAAGTTGTTGAACCTTGTTGGCTTATTTCAAGTTTTAAATCACTTGCAGCCGTATCAGTTATGAATAGTTTAGGAGTAAGTTTAGTTATGTATAAATCACCTGTTAAAGGGTAACTTGATCCAGCTGAAAGCGGCAGGTAATCACCAATAGGTACGGCTGCTGCGGCTGCGTCTGCATAAGCAGTTGTAGCTATTAACGTAGAGTTATCACCAGCTGATTGTGTTGTACCGGTAGTTGCTGTGTTTATTGTACCGTTTAAATCACCTAAAAAAGTAACTGCAGTAGCAGTACCCGCAAGGGTTATACTATCATCTAAGTTTACAATTGGTATAGGTCCTGTTTGATCTGTTACATTTATATTGGTACCTCCTTGTACTTCAGTTACATCTCCAAAAGGAATTGTTGCCCAAGTATTGTCTTTAGTTAAAAACCTAGACGCTGAAGTTGAAGTGCCATCAACCGCTGATAAATCTACGGTATAAGATCTTTTTATCGATGTTCCTCCGTTAGTAAGACTCACAAATGTACCGTTTGCAAAATCAGTTTGAACTAAACTTACCCAAGTGTCGGTTGCATTGGAATAGTACTTAGCTATTGTATCGCTACTGTCAAAGTATATCTGTGCCGCTGCAGCTGTTGGTGCCGTGCCGGTGATATGTAGCTTAGCGTTCTGTAGTTGATTATCGCTAAGATTAATGTTATTTAAAAAAGGTATTGCCATAATTAGTTAATA
>Ga0228633_1000593_pt1 | contig 10204 bp, 9 predicted proteins | sample 41DmetaG_FD_182703 | JGI IMG/M metagenome (GOLD analysis project Ga0228633, IMG submission 182703) | Seawater microbial communities from Monterey Bay, California, United States - 41D | ecosystem: Environmental > Aquatic > Marine > Coastal | place: USA: California | collected 2016-11-13
TAATAACAGAAATTTATTAAGTAAAATTTCTATTCTTTATTTTTGAAATTTTTTCTTAATTAAAAATAGCCTTTAGGAAAATTATATTAGCCTTATTTATAGTAAGATTACATTTAATAATATAATTATGATCTTATAAAATTTTGGATAAAAGGATTTTATTAAAAATAGAAATTAAGTTAAAATAATGACTAAAATTATATAAAAAATTTTTCATAAGATATTGTTGTCTCAGAATATGCAAATAAGCATAAATGGAAATATAAAGCTTTAATTTTAAATGGTTAAAATGGTATTGGAAAAAAAACAACATTATAAAGTGTGGCTAGAGATTTGGGAATATAAGTATATGATCTGTTTTATTATAAAAATTATAAAAGTTATGAAAATTATAAAAATTATAATAAAACAGTCAATATATTTAAAGACAATAGAAATAAATACAAGCTAAAAACGTGGGAGTAAAGATTTGAGAAAAATTAATGAGATAACTTAGAGTTAATTTCATCATTAGATGACAAAAATTATATATTTTAGGGATTTTGATATAAATTATTAGTAAATAAAATTTTTAATAGACATGAATAAACAGACATTGGTTTTTTAGATATAATAAAAATTATGATAAAAAAAACAAAAACTCCAATTATTTCATCATAAAGTATAATATTAATTTTAAAAAGCGTAATATATAAAATAAATCGATGTTTTTGACTAAATTAATGTTAGAAGTTATGATTTAAATGAGTTATCGATGATTATATATATAATTTTGTATTTTGAGATGAATTTAAGAAAATAACATGATATTTTTTTTAAGAATAAAACATCTATTATGGAAGAATTGCTTTAGTGTAAAAATTTCAATATTTAGATGAAAATTATTAAAAAAGTTTTGATGAAAATTAATATGAGCAGAATGTTTATTTAATTTTTGCATAAAATCTATTGATTTTAAACAATGGTTTAGAATTATAATAGCATTATAAACTAAATGATATTAAAAAAATGATAAAATTTTTCAATTAAGATTTAACAAAAATATTTACATATATATAATTGATTGTAAATAATAAAAATTTTGAATTGATAAAAGAATATAATTCAATTAATATACCAAAATAGATATATAATGAAGATTATTTGAATTTATATTATATGGAATGTAATTAGTTAGAATACATTTTATACATTAATAAAATAAATAATCAAAATATAGAAAAAATAATTTTATAAGAATGTAATTTTCAGATAAATAATTAAAATAATCAATTAAGTAATGAAATAAATCCTTTATTATACGAAATTAATTGTAATTTTTAATTAGAAAATTAAAATAATTCATCTAATATATTATCAAAAATTTATATAGAAAATTTTGATAAATAAGATTATATATTGTTAAAAAATAAATTAGATTCATTTCTTGTATATAGTTATTGTGATGCATAATTTTATAAAAAAAAAGACACCATTTTTTATGTTGATTTATTATAAGTATTTAATTTATATTTAGCAAATGAATATTGAAATATAGAGTGAATAAAACAAAAATTTTACAACGAATTTTTAAAATTTTTTTGTTTAAAAAAATACAAAATAAAATAAAACATATCTATAAAAATTTTTAAAAGATCAAATAGAACTTAAGTAAAATTTCATAAATTCTTTTAAATTCAACAAATGATTTTATCATAATTAAATTAGTGAAAAATACATATGAATATATAAAATCATAATTTAAATATATCAATTTATAACTTAAAAATTAGTAATACTTAAATTTGAATTAAATTTTTTAAAAAATTTTCTACTTTTTTAATAAATTCTAAAAAAAATATGTTTTTTCATGTGAAATTTTTTAAAAATTTTATGAAAAGCTTTAAAAATCTTATTTTAATAAGAAATCTAAATTTTATTATAATATAAGATATATTTCATATTTTTTTGCTTTTGAATGAAAATCTATTAATAAATATAAATTACTATTTTCTATATTTATCATAATTTTGTTAATTAAAGGAAAATTAAATTTTTTATTACGTATAACTTCTATTATAAATGGGATTTATACTATTTTTTCTGATGAAGTATTAGTTATGATTTTCTTAATTTTATGATTTTGTGCTAGATGTATCATCATCTTTTTTATTTTTAATATTTAAGGTTTAATTCATTTTTTCTTAAGGCAAAAATTAAAAATATCTTATTATATTATAATATACCTATTTGATTTAAATCTTTTACTATAATCAAAGCATTTTTAACAGTATAGGTTATAATAAAAAAAGAAAAATTTATGATGTAATTTGAGACTTTTTTTAAATGATACACAAATTTTGCTTAGAATTTTAAAATATTTGTTTTTTTTTCTAAGATCACTTATTATGTATTTTTTATGAGAATCTATGTATTTCATTTTTATTAAATTAAAAATTATTTCTATCGCTTTTTTTTTATTATTGATTTATTAATTTCTATGTCTATATAATTTAAAATATTATTTTTATTATTTTAAAATTTAATATTTCTCAATAAAAATTATAGCTTTCACTTTATTTACGTTAATTTCTATAAATTTTTTAATTTAATCATATGCATTTTTTAACTATTTTAGACGAAGAGAATTTATAACCTTATTTTGCTTTTCAATTTTTCTTTTCATAGCTATATCTGTATATACATCGGAGAAAATTTATTGTATGCCAAACTATTTTTTATTTAAATTTGTTGATTATTATAGATTTGAAATTTTTTAAGCTATTTTTTCCAAAAGTAAAATTTTTTATAATTTGATGTAAAATATTTTTTGTCTATAAATTTTATATTTTTCATATTAAGATAGACTTATTTTGAACGTTCTATACAAAAGATTATTTAAAACATTTTTATAAGTAATATTTTTTAAAGCATTTATGAAGATTTTTTATTTTTTATTAATTACAAATTTTCTTAAACTATCATAATTTTAGAATAAAACATTACAAAATGCTTAGTATTTTTTTTTTCTTTAACAATATTTTATCATATCAAAATATTTATTTACATATTTGTAGAAAAAATTAAACATATTTCTACTTCCATTATCTTTACATAATTATAATTTTATTTTATAATGTTTTTGATAAATTTTTTTAAAAAAAAGTCTTTTACAAAATGTCAAATATCTATTTATTTCTTTACTTGATACAGATTTAAGTATAGTGCAACAATTTATTTTATCATTTCTGTCTTTCATAATTTTCAATATCATTTTAGCATTAAAATCACGCTCTTTTCTAAATTGTTTTTTAATGGCTATACACATTTCAGATAATTCCTTTTCAGTTTTTATAAAATCCTTAAATTTTTGATAAAATTTTTTCATTTATATTCTCTTTAATGATAAAAATAATTTATTAAAGCTTTTTGATTTTAAAGTTAATAGAAAAATTTTAAATCTATATATTTTAAACGCTTTTTTAATTGCTTTTTTTTAAATTATATTTGCTATAATATTTTTGCATAGTTTATTATTCTTTTATTTTCTCAAAAATTATAATTTTAATTTAGAATCCATCTATATTCCATCATATTTTTCAGTATTTTCAAAAGGAAATATAATAGAATGATTATTTTTATCATTAATAAAATTGATAAAATTATTTTATTTTTCTTTTTTTTATTTAGGTGATAAAATAAAGGATACAGATGGCTATTTATTGAGTTGTAAAGAATATTATTATGATTTTGAAGAGTTGATATGCATGGTTTTCCAAAAGTTAGTCATTATACTAGTAGGCGTATCTAATTAAAGATGTTTAGAATGATTTAATCCTTTAAAAGAATTTGATGTATTGATTATGCTCTTTGTTGAAACAAAAGTATTTTAATTTGGTTTTTTTATGTTTTATTTATTGCTCTGCATGCTTTAGTTCAAATTTTGGCTTAATCTTTTACTGGATGGCTTTAGTAAGAAATAATTTTAGTCCTATCGCGAAGATTGAGTTTTGGTTTTTTTTTGATAATTTAAGGAATTTTATTACTTAGATTCTAATTTTAAAATGAATTATTAAATTTATTATTGTCTTTTTTTATCATTTTTTAAATTATTTTCAAAAATATTTGTAGCCTATATATTGTATAAATCATGTATCTCTATATTACCTTAATCTTTCTATATATATATTTAAAATCGATTTAATCATAAAGTGATTAAATAATAAAAATTTTGAAAATAATAATTTTATGACTATAAATCGATGATAAATAGACTTCATATTTTCTCATTAATATAAGAATTAAGCATTATCGTTATACAATGTTTTATTGATTTTGTAATTTACTAAAAGAAGCCTAATTAATTTATGAAAATAAGATGGTATTTGCGTGTAATGCGTATTTTGCATATTAATATGACTTATAAGAGCTTTTTTTTATATATAAATTACTTTTGCATATCATTAAAAGTTAAAGCTAATTGAAAATAAGCTTTTGAGACAATATCTTGATTTTTGCATAAATTGCCTAGATCTAAAGCTTTTTTATAACTTTATATTGCCTGATCATTTTTAATTTATTTTTGATATAATTATCCTAATTATAGTTAAGTCATAGCAGATATATAATTCTAATCTAAATCATTATCTATTATATTACTAAAATACATTATTAATTCATATCATAGCAAAACTATAAAATCATATAACAACTGTCAAAATCATTTTCTAAAGTAAATATTTTACTATGAGCAGAAAGCTTTAGTAATATTTAACTTATTATATTATTTTCATTAGTATCTTAGTATAAAGTATTTATATCTATTTAATTATTATATTTTTTATTAAAAAAATGATATTATGTTCAAAAATATCGCTTTTTTAATAAAAAAATATTAACGTTTTGCAATTTTTTAAAGTTCTAGACTTAAATTTTATTTCTAAAGATCTATTTATAAATTTCTTAAAAATTCTTAAAAATCAAAATCATCTAACGTTCTTTTAGATTAGAATTAAAAATCATTTTAAGTTACTTTTGAAATTTACTGTTAGTTTTCTTTTGTATTTTGAAAATCGAACATTACAAATATATAATATTAATATTCAAAAATAAACTTTTTTTAATAATTTATAAAATCAAGTCTCATGAATATTTATATAATTTTAATAGCGTTAATCAATTATTACACATAAAATCAAGATTCAATTAAAACCTAAATATATTTTTTGTTATAAATTAAATTTTATATGAATTCTTAAATTTAGTTATAATTTATATGATATATCATAATAAAATTTTTCAGTAAGAATACACTTAATTCAATATAATTAATTCTTCTTGAAAATAGTTGGCTTATAAAAGAATTATATTTCTTTCTAAATAATAGGGTTATAAAATAAATCCTTTTTTTCTTTTGGTAATCATGTATTTTTTACTTAATGAGTTAGAAATGAAAATGTCCTTATATTAGAGATATTAGATTAATTAAAAAATTATTTTATAAATAATAAATATATTCAATAATTGATTGTTTTAAAGCTAGCACATGTTATATAATTTTTAGGATGAAATTTAGCATTTAAAAAATATTCTGTTCTCATATTATCAAAAATATTTACTGGCATAAATTTGATTTCTTATTTAAAGCAAAATCTTTAAATTAAATTTTTTACTATTAATTTTCATCAGAAATATCTTAAAACATGTCTTTTGCTTATTATTTGTTAACTTCAGACAAATTAAAATAGGCTAATCGTTTACGAGTCATGCATAAAAAGAATTCCTCTATATATATATACGAAAAAAACCATCAAAACTAAAATGCAGTGAAATAATCTTTTTATCAATATTTTTAGCTTGTTCATCAATTTAAAACACAGCAATAATTTTAAAAGTGTTTAATTCCCAGAGTAGAATATTTCCATCTTCGCTACCACTTAACATATAATTTTGTGCAAAAACTATACAACTAACTATCTCTTATTAATGAAATAAAATTCTAATACAATCTCCTGTATTAATGTCCCATACTCGCATTTATGCATCTTAAGACGCAGTTATTATATATCTTTTTATTAAAAATTTACTATGAATTTGGCATAAATTATAAAAATGTAACATCAGATTAATGTCCTTTAAATATTTTAATAGATGACAATCTATCAGTCTGCCATAATCTTGCTGTCCAATCCGAGCTTCCAGAAAGAAAATAGAATCCTTTTGGTGAAAAAATAGTTCTTATATATTTTATAGTCTTACTTCCATATAGTATTTATATGACCTTTGTATATCGCTAAGCATTATGGTTGTAATAAAGAAAACAGTCGTATTTTACAATCAGTTGAACTACTTATAAAAAATTTTTCTAATTATATTTATATAAAACCATCATATAAAAGACTTAATGATGTGATAGGCCCTTCGTGACCTTTGAATACTATATATTTTTTTGAACTTTCAATATTTAGAATCTATTCTTATTAATTTAAAAATTCTTCATTAATTTTATAAGCATAAATTAAAGAGTTTTCCATGCCAAATAATGCTATATTTCCATTTGGTTAAATCTCTATACATGTTACTTGAAAATCATTTGCCTAAATTTACTTATTTTAAAACTTAAATATTTATTATTGATGGTTAATTTTATTAGCTTAATATTTTTCTGTCTAAATAATTTTTAGAAAATTCGATTTTATTTTAAATTGAAACATCATGAGAGCATTCTATTTATTCTTATTTGACAGTCTGTTGATCTTATTTGTTGCAAATTTTATCTAAATATTACATTAATAATTGATCACATCTAGGTTATTATGGTTACATATTAATGTTATTAAAATGATTTTAATCTCTCAAATCAAAATTAAATCTTAAAAATTGTTAATTTTGATTTTATTCTTATGTAACTTTTATTTTTACAAATTTTTAGTTTTCTAATTCATTTTAAAAAATAACAAGACTTTATTAATATATATATACTTATTTTGTCTAAGAAAAGTAAAGAAACACTCATATGCATATTATGATAAAAATATATTAATCTTATTTCTGCAAATTTTAAAATAGTCTTTAATACAATTATAATACTTTGATTTGATTGATCCAAAAAGTTTTCTATATCAGACATTATTGAGATTTCTTTAATTATAATTGGGTTTAAAAAGTCATTTTTATGTTATAATACTAAGGATTTAATAAATTCATTATTTTCTTTAAAAGTTTTTTAATTCAATCGAAAATTTATTATATAGACTAAAGCACTGTAAACAATAAGTTCAAATTCCTTTCGAAGATAGAGAAGAGAATTGATTGAAAAACTTGATATTTCTTCAAATTCTTTGATAAATTTTTTTTCCCAATTCATAATTTCTTAAACTTTTTGACTTAATTTTTTAATCTAATTAGAAATTAAGATAAACAAAATTAAATTATTAAATAATTTATATTTGTATTAGTAAATCAAATAATTATATATTTATAAAAATGAAATAAACAAACGAGATATATGCAAGAAACGCTGAAGATATATACAGAAGTTAAGTTCTTTAAAGACCTTAAATAAATGATCATTAACATGTTTACGTTGATGTAAAAGCCCCATTCCATAAATAATTGTTTCAAACTTTTCGACATATGGCATAAGATTCACATGACAACTATATTAATGTTTTTAAATAAAGCTTAACAGGTGCAGTTTTAGGATGTGTATTTGGAGTCGGATTTGATTTAACATCTAAGAATAAATCAGCATTATATTGGAAAAAAGCTATCAATTATGTTACAAACAATCCTTTTGGAACAGCTAGGTATGTATCTAAAATTCATTTATCTATTATTATAGAATTGGTTTCCTAGTAGCTAGACCTTCAATGTTCATTGGAGCAGCATTAGCAGGCACTCATTATATTTGGTATAACATTGTATGGAGACAAGGAAGCGTATTTTTTTTAATTTTAGAATAATTCTTTATGCTGGGATTTAACTATGTCAAATGCCGTTTTTGGAATGGTCTGGACAATGTTATTAACAAGTCCTTAAAAATGGTGGGCTGGATTATATGGAGGCGCATTTTTAGGCTGGCTATACTTCTTTACGATTTTGGGTACAAGTGGTAGTAAAGATACTTAAGGATTTTCAGTTAAATTTGATAATGGAATGACATAAGAAGAAAGGTAAATATAAAAATATATTAAAGACAAAAGTAAGAGTATAAAGATTAAATTCATTAATTAGGCTTAAATTATGCCATTCAATTGAATAAAATGGAAAATATTTGAATAATATAAAAAATATTATTATTCTTATTAAAAATCACGTCAATTCCATCTTCTTTATGATACTATCTTTATAATCAATTTTTAATCTTATTAATTTATATGACTTAAATCAGATAAAAAAATAAAATTTTATGTTAGCACCACAAAGATGAAGAAATAAATCATTATTGTTTATCTCAAAGATGTAATATTCCTCTGTGCCCCACTTGTTTATAGGAACATAATTAATATCACGCTTAATTAAATGATCATGCAAATTATATAACTGTATAAAAATTAATCATGGGGTATATTATTTAATGAAAGTTTTTAGAATTTAAACGAATCTAATATATAATAACTAAAAAATATAGATTAGTTTAGTGATAATTTTGATAACATATATGATTAGCACATTATTGAAAATAGAGATAGGATATAATTAGCAAAACATGAAATTTTTAGAAAAGTTGAATAATTTTTTGAAAAATTAGATTAATAATTGAATATAATTGAATTATAACAAAAAGTAAATTTTGGATAGAGTGTATCTTAAATAAAATCATAAAATGTAAGCTATATGAAGAGATGTATTGAATTTGAATCATAATGCAATAATCATAATAATTTAGATTTTATTAAAAAACCAATTGAAACTCAAGATTTATAACATATAGAAAATGATTTATAAAATTAGATTTAATAAATATAATAATTTTAAAGCTAATTTGTAAATATAGCTTTCAATGAATCTATTCTTGATAATTTAGAATAAAATTTAAGTTAATTTGTTTTAATGCATTATAGTAAATTATAAACAACATAATAATAAGACAATTTAGACATTTATTCAAGTAATTAATAAAATCATTTATTAAATAATTAATTAAATCATTAATAAAATCATTTATAAAATCATTTATAAAATCATTAATAAAATAATTAATAAAATCATTTAAACTCAATTTAATACAATAATTACGATGATTAATGTGAAAATAAAAAAATTTTGTTTGATTCATCGAATATATCAAAAAACTTTGAAATATCACGAACATCTTCAATTAAAAAATCGACTATTATTGATTTATAAGATATAAATAATAATGAATATAAAAAATAAAAAAAATTATTTACTATAGAATAAGATGAACCAAAAGTTATTTATTAATCTCCAAAAAGTAGTTAATTTGTTAATAAAAAAATAGATGAATCTCAAAATAGTATAGATAAAAAACCAATAAAACCAATTAATCCATATAAATAATTTCTAAATAGTCTTAAAAATAATGATTAAATTATTAACGAAAATTATGATCAAAGACTTACCTTTGGTTAGCCACACAATGGTAAAAATTCAGATCAAAAATAAGAACATAGTTAAGATAAATAAGATATTAAGAATCATATTTAAACGTTGAAATAATAAGATTCAATTATTAGTTTGAATACGTAAAATTTGTAAAAATTTGATGGTTCAAGTTTAAAAATTCATAATAAAAATAATCAATTAAATAAAGAAAGCTATAATTTAATCAAAAATAGACCAACTACATATTTAAATAGTAAAAATGCATATTTTAATGAAAATGATAGTGTAAATCCAATTGCTTAAAGTAAATTAGTTACTAATATTAATGATAATTAAAATAATCCATATAGAAGAATGTTAGCTTATCATTAATTAGATTAATAAAATAATTAGGTTAATTTATATATAATTTTAGGATTCTCAATAAAATTAATAAAATTAATAATAAAATTAATAATAAAATTAATAATAAAACTAATAAAATTAACAAAATTAACAAAATTAATAAAATTAACAAAATTAATAAAATTAATAAAATTAACAAAATTAATAATAAAATTAACAAAATTAATAAAATTAACAAAATTAACAAAATTAACAAAATTAATAAAATTAATAAAATAAATAAAATTAATAAAACTAATAAAGTAAACAC
>Ga0228633_1000596_pt1 | contig 10194 bp, 7 predicted proteins | sample 41DmetaG_FD_182703 | JGI IMG/M metagenome (GOLD analysis project Ga0228633, IMG submission 182703) | Seawater microbial communities from Monterey Bay, California, United States - 41D | ecosystem: Environmental > Aquatic > Marine > Coastal | place: USA: California | collected 2016-11-13
GGGTAATAGAGATAAATGAAATTATAAGATGAAGAATGTGAAATTCTAAGTAATTTGTTTAAATATGGATTGCAAGTTTTTGAATTTTTTCATGATTTTAAATTACATAGTGATGAAAAGATTAAACCTTTTTAAGTTTTTATGACACTTTTTAGTCACATATAAGATTAAATCAATTTTAGAGATATAATTGAAAAAAACATGCCACATATATTTAAGTAATTTATGGGGGAATTAAGTTTAATAATATTAAAGATTGTTAATCATATTAAAGATTGTTAATCATATTATTTTAAAGATTGTTAACTATATTAATTATATTATATTTATATTATATTTATTATTAATCTATTATTAATAGATATCTGTTAAAGTACTCACGTGATTGTTTTGACATTTGTTTGTAAAATTTCCTATTAATTCCATTTTTTTTCTCTCATCCACACTAATAAAACATGAATCATTAGCACTAATAGTAATAAGTAATGCCAGCATGGAAGAATTACACAGAAATATTAATAAAATTCTTATTAGAAAAACTAAAAAAAAACCCTGATAATTTAGACATAAGTTCTCCATATTATAAATATAGAGACAATTATTAAATATTGTTCTTTAGATTAATTAAAATTCCGATGAAAATATTGAATAAATTCAATGATGAAAGTTTTTTTAAGCCATTTATTAAATAATTGATTTTAATTTTAGTAAAAAAAGTGCATTCAAGTTTTTATCCTTTAGAATATCTATAGTTGATAAGATAATTATTTAAAAATGTTACTTTATTTAACAAATTTGAAAGTTTAAATTTAGAATTCTAAAATTTATGTTAAAAATAACAATAACCAATAAAAAAAGGATCAGAAATAATAAAATTTAATATAAATATAGCTGAAAATTTTGTTGCTTTATATAATTCTGGAATTGATGAAATTTAATAAATTATTACTGAAATTGTTTTATTAATGCCATTAAAAACTAAAATATAGATATAATTGGCTAAATAAGGTTACTTTTTTATAATATTTATTAATAATTTGTGATTTTTTTATAATTTTTTTTATAATTTTTATTAATAATTTTTATTTATAAATTAGGTTTGACATCTAATATTTTGATAAATTCTTTGACATTATTCGAATATAATGTTTAAGTTAGATCTTTAAAAACTATTGATGTTATTATATAAAATTTAAATCATAAAGAATTAAAAACGTTTTTGAATGGATAAAAAGATACTTTATTATAAAATTTGTTTAAAATTGTATAAAATAATGAAAATAAATAGGAAATAATATTATTGGCAATTAAATTATTAGGTATTTAAATAATAGTTATTATTTTTAAAAATTAGTTAAAATTATTTATTAAAAATTTGAAAATTTAAAATAAATTTAAAATAAATTTAAAATAAATTTAAAATAAATTTAAAATAAATTTAAAAATTTAAAAATCTCAAAAATTAAAAATAATTAAAAAAGGAAAATTGGGTCATTTCGTCCGTCATAACACAGATTCATTATCTTTAGAAATGCCAAAAAAATTGAATTCAATAGGAAATATATTATTTGATTTTAATTATAATATGATACAATTTGACGTATCATAAGGAATATAAAATGCATATGATAAAATAATGAATTTCCATAAATAAAATAAATATCCATTTATAAATTTAAATTAATAAATATTACCAAGTTATTAGTTAGAAATACCAAGTAAATATCTATACTTCTTATTAATAAAGATAATGAATGACAAATAATAAATAGATTAAAAGAATTTAAATTTGATAATAGATGGATTAATAATAATACTTAATTATTTTAATGCAAATTAATAATTTAAAGAAAAAATTGAAACATTGCTATAACAATACACTAAATAAGCATTTAAAAACTATAATTTAGATATTAATAAATAATTTATTACTAGTTTAATCAAAAGTTTATATGTTAAATCCATTATTATACGAGGAGAAACATAAAGTATTGAATCTTATAGTCAAATATTGATATTAGATGTCATCAAATAAAATAACGAAGATAATGTACTTTTGTGTTGGTTAGTCGATTAACTTTAGAAATTGGGTATATTTTTATTTTATTATTGATATATTATTACTATTTTATTGATATATTATATAATATTAAATATTATATTATTTTATTTTTATTATATATTATTATTATATTATGTTATATTATATATTATATTATAATATTATTAAAATATCTAATATAATATTTAATATTATACTAAATATTATATTATATATTATATATATAATAATATATAATATATATAATATTATATATATAATATATTTAATATTAAATATTTTATTATATATTATATATTAAATATTATTATATATTAAATATTATTATATATTAAATATTATATCTTTTATAAATATAACAAAACATATATAATAGTTAAAAACAATTGCATAAATTAAAGATTAGCATATACAGATTTGATAAAAATAATAATCCAAGCATTAAAGTTCGAGAATTTGAAGGATATATAAGTGAAAATAATCTCAAGTTGTTATCATTTGATAAACACATCAACAGACATAGTAAAATTACAATTAGTGGAGAATTCTCAATTTATAATAGAATATTTATGTTAAAACATAAAATATAACGTATAATAAATATAAAATTAGGAATTAACAATAATATAGATATTATGTCATAATTTGATAACATATCGTGAAATATCAACTTAAACATCAATAAAATGTTTAAATATAATAAAAAAATAAACCTAAACAACATTAATAGAATTATTATATAATTAAAAATTTGACTAATTTATAATATAAGATGATTAAGTTCAACTATCAATATAGGAAATAATCGATTAAAAATAAAAAAAATCAGTTATAAATATATTATTAAAAAAAATATTGATTAATATTAATAAAATCAATCTAAATGAATAAAGTGAGAAAGTATTAAATAATAAATTGAAAATTATTAATACTTGCTATATTACATTGGAGTTTTTACTAAGTTAAAATGTTTTACCTTTTAAAATGCTATTTTAAGACAATATTGATAATGATTTTATGAAAATCATCGATTTTACTCTTAATTTATTAAAAGCTAATCATAATCAATTTAAATTCCTGTCTAGCACTATATTGTAATAAGATGTAGATGAAGGATTATAAGATTAATAGCAGTAGGATTAATAAACTTATACTTATATTAATCAAAATACTTATATTGATGATTCTGATTGCGATATTAATATATGTAATTATATATATTATTTTTTGTTTTATTGTTTATATTATGATTATTTTATTTAAAAATAAAATATGATATTAAAAATATATTAAAATAATAAGATGACATTGATTTAAACATATAAATCTGGAGTAATACAATATCATCAGCACTTATATTTATGAAATAGATAATAACTTTTCCATAATTTCTGGTGTCATAGAAAAGAAAGGAGATATCTCCTTTGACATAAATAAGATTTTCATTTGTATAATTTTTTTTTGATATGATAATGAGAGTTGAGTCAAAAATAAGTATAATATATTTAAATAAAGAAAAAACATCATATTGGTGTATAAAAAATTTGATAAGTTAAGAATCATAGCCAAGAGATTTAGTAAATAATGATGAAAGGTTTAAATAAATACTAAAACCAGTATTACATTGTTTATAATAATCTTTTGATAAATTTACCCCAAATTTTTTAAATATGTTCAAATAATTATTGAAACTTATTAGTTAAGTCTTTAATAATCAACTTTCTGATAAACTTATTGAGCATTTATAGTATATTATATTTTAATTTAAGGTGTATATAAAATAAGAGAATTATTACAAATTTAGAATAAAAATGTGTCTGCAATTTATTAAAACTTTTTTAACATTTTTACTTTATGTATAATAGACCTAATTTTCAGCAGTATTCTTTGTAAGCTTTAGAAACCATAATTAAATCTGTGTCAAAAATTGAATTTTTAATAACGTAATCCACATCAAAAATATGCAATGTAACGAAATACCCTTTATTGAAATTTCTAAATAAATTATCAACGCCAAGTTTTAATTTCTTTATAAAACCTGAAAATCTATTAGAACATGGAAAATTATTTTTAGAAATTATAGTAAATTAATATAAATTAAAGAAATTAGATAGTGCAATTTATCTTAGAGAAAGATTTACAAGAGAAACGGATCAATTAATGCAATAAATATTTGGTATAATATAATATAAAAAAGGGAATGGAAATGATAACATATAAAGTGTGAGAATAGGTTTATAAATAGTAAGAATTCTTAGTAAAAAAAGTCCAAGATGGCTTTTGAATAATAAAATAATAGTTGAAAAAGTATATGAGAAATGGTAAAAAATATACAAAAATCATTAAGAAGACTATAATAAATTTAATATAAAGTAATCAAATTATGATTTTAGAAATGAATATATTTTATGCTTGAATATAATTGTTGATTATTGTAAAGTGTGTCATACTGATGTTTAAAAAATATTTGGCCTTTTGTAAGGAATTAGCGAAAGATATAGTTATGATTTCTCTTTTGTTTATAATTTCTTTAAATACTATATTTTTGAGAATTACACAAATTTAGAAAAAAGAAATATTTTTAACTATTTTTTGGATTTATGCAATAATCCTTTATTAACCTTAAAATCTAAGGTTAATGCCAGCTATTTGATCATATATCCTATGTTAAGCTAAGATCCTAAAAACAATGTATAAATATTAGATAGTGGAAGCATATAAAAATTGTTTTAATTTGTTAAACGTAATTTTATATAAAAACATCAATTAATGTTTAATTATATAATAAAAATTATAAAAATTTATAAAAATTATAGATGTAGATCACTCTTAAATAAACTAACTTGACGTGGAAATACTACAAATATGTGGTTTACTAATGAAACATTTATAAGTTGAGTTTGAGCAATATGATAGAAAGAAAAATATGATATAATTTTGTTGGGATATGTTCAAATCCGAAGATAAAACAATAAAAAACATAGCATATATATTTGCATGTAAATTTATAGTAACATTTGGATTACCAATTGATAAAGTTATATAAATTTATGTATCACTTTTAAAATCTTAAGACATGAATCAAGTAAATTTATTTAAATAAAATTGAAAAACACATAAATTGATGTGTTTTTCATTTTCATTTAAATTATTATATTCAAAGCATGACAATGATGTTAAAATTTTATCAAGAAAAGCTTTAGATATACTTATACCATATCTACCATCTACAGTTTAGTTTCCTTAAAATCAAAATGATTTGAATTAATAGCTAAGGGATACAAATAATTGGATTACATGGACTTATAGAATTTTCAATGAAGAATCATTTATTATGAATAATTTCTCTTTAGGTCGATTTTGGCATATATTCATTAAGAATCATTCCGTCTATTATAATTATAGAAAAGCTTTTAATACATAAATGATAAATTCTATGTAGTATATATTATTAAGCTCAAATTAAAATCCATTGAATAAAAAAATTGCGTCTGATTTATCTTTTATATATATTGAATGGTTATTTAAAGAATTGAGAGAAAAAATGAGAAATTGTGAGACTAATGAAGAAAAATAAGCTGTTTTGAATCAAATGAAAGATGACTAATGTAGAGAAATATTTCTTAATTTTTTCATAAAATTAGCCATAAATAATAATATTGATAAAGAAGAGAAAGAAGTTATCAAGAGAAGTTTATTTTTATTGAATAAATTATTTATAATTTGGCCAGATTTGAGATTTAAATTGGAAAGCTTGTATAAACATTGCATTGTTATTTTATATTTATTTTTAGAATCTTAGCAATAGAGATCATTATTAATTAGATAATAAAATTGATAAAATAAAATTTAATTATACTTTATTGAACATATTAAATACTTTGTTATTGCATGAAAAATTAGAGCATGTAATTTATTATTAAGATTTATAAAATTATATATAATATTATTAACAATTATTAAAACTATATATAATATAGATACCAAGTTTTGTTGAAAATGTATTTTAATTACTTACAGTAAATAGATTGAATAATTGTTTCTTTGACGTAAGTGACAATCCATATTTGATAAAATTAGTTGTAAATATAGTATAAAAGTTGTCTAAAATATGTAATAATATAAAAATATTTAGTGACTTTATAAAATGAAAAATCATAGTATTTTTTATAATATGTACAAGAGCTTATAGACGATGGTTTAAAATCATATTATAATGCTTTAAATGGTGTAAATAATCTTAGACCACCTTAAATAACAATTTATATAACAATTAAAATATTATATTTACTCTTTAAGATAGATGAAAATTATATATCATAACATTTACCAAAAATTTAAGAAGTGGCAGCAATTTTTATATTTATTTTTAAATAAAAAAATGTAAAAGGCAAATCCATGGATGAAAGTCAGGATCTAATAGGAAATATAGATGAAATTTTCGAGGATGAAAATTTTGAGAAATAAAAATATTTATATTTAAATATGAGAGAGTTTTTAGTGATATTATTAAGAATTTTGGCAACAAAATTCAATTAGATAAATTAAAATAAATAGATATAATTAGTAGAGACTATATTTTTAGAAATTTTAGAAAAAATCCCAGATTATGACTTAAAAATTGAAATACTTAATATATTAAAATGTTTATTTATGAATGGGTATTAATGTCACCCACATCATAGCAGAATAAGAAAATCTTAAATGTCAAATTAATAAAAATAAGACATATTTTTAAATTAAGATAGAATTAATAGATTTATAAAATTATTTGAGAATTAAGATGAAAAAGGAAATAAAATTTAAAAACTACTCGACGAAGATATATTATAGAAATATAATCAATTTTTGGCTAGTATTATATAATTATAACCAATATAAATGCAAAAATTAAAAGATATTATCATTATATTAACAAAATAAAACAGTTTAAATTCAAATACTCATATTTTTTAAATTGTTGAGTAATTATTTGGTAATTGCTTGAAAGATAAAGTATTATTCATATTTGGAGAATACGAAAATGATACATAACAAGGAAGTTTCTTATTTATTTTGAATTATTTAATATACCACTTTTGGAAAATCAGTAAAATTGAAATATAAAGAAATATTGAAGAAAATATTTAAGATAATATTGAAGATAATATTGATATGAATATAGAAAATCTTAATATTGAAGATAATATATAAGAAAATATAGAAGATAATATTGAAGAAAATTTTAAAGAGAATATTGATATGATTATAGAAAATCTTAATATTGAAGAAAATAATAATGAAACTTCAAATAAAGATGAAATATTCAAAATTTATTTTGAATTAATTCAGTAAGACAGTGAAATAAAACTAGATTTTATTGAATATATATGGAATTAACTTTTTTAAAAAATATACTAAATATTTGATAAACATCAAAAAAATATATTTATTAAAATAATTGAAAACTATATTACAAAAAATAATCAGTAATAATACAACGAAATTATATTAAAATCTTTAATTTATGTTTAAAATGACTATCAAATATAACCAGAAAAATTACTTTCAATTGCAAAATACAATAAATGTTGGTATACTAGCTTTTATATGCTTGAATCTGAATTTTTAAATGAAAAAAGTCAATTTTATCTGGATAGTAGCTATTTTATTAATATGAGAGACCTATTGGCTAAATTAAATGAAAATGATTAGATATTAGGTAGTTTTTTTATAATTTTATTATAAATATATTATAATTAAATTATAAATATATTATAACTATATTAGGTAGTTTTTTTATAATTTTATTATAAATATATTATAATCAAATTGTAAATATATTATAACTATATTAAAAGGGTTAAACAAAATTGTGCTTAGTTAAAATAAGATAAAAAATTCATTACAATATATCCAAATGAATGAATGGTTACGAGCTTATAAAGAATTTACAATAATGTTACAAGAATAAAATGTGGATTTTGAATTAGATTATTTTAATTAAATAGATTAATCAATAGCAGAGGAAGGTTGGTTGAATGTATATAATAATAAATAAAAGATTTTGAAAAATTTCAACTAATGGGATTTGATATCAGATATAGCAAATAATTAGAATTTAACAGATTTAAAGATAGAATGTGCATGGTAAAAAAAAGATTTTACTTAAATCGAGAGCCTTTTATTAGATTAGCCAAAAACGAGTTATGTTGAAATAATATTAATAGATTAAAAATTGAAAAATTTAGGTAAATTTATATAAAAAAAAGAATAAACATTTTTATAGAATGAATGTTAAAATTTGATATAAAATGCTTTATTAAAAACGATATAAGAATGGTAATAATTACCTATATATGTAATGTCCTCTCATCTTCATTTATTATAAAATATACAAATTTTAGTAGAATTAGATGAGGCAAATTAAATAATGATGAAATTAAAAGAAAGCTAATAGAATGTGATAAATGTTTTTATATAATATATTATAGCCATAAGACTAAATTTTCCGATTATAAGAATTGATATAATTAATATAAGATTGGCGAGAAAGACTTCCTCACAAAAATGAATCTTTATTAATTTGGAAGAGTATATTAGATCAGAGATCTTTTATATATAATATAACTAATAGAAAACTTAAAAAATACTTTGCTAGTTATTTAATTAATAATGTATTATAATTTTTAATAAATTTATTTTTTATTCAAAATTATTATAATTTTTAAGGATGATGTAGATAATGACAAAAAATTAATACCCTTCAATGATATTCAATGGAATTCTTTAAGATATATAAAAGCTGAGAGATATCATGGAATTTATTCTAGTATTTTTGATTTTCAATATGAAGATAGTAATTTATTGACATAAGAATATTTTTTAAAAAGTAAAGAAAAAGTAAAAATTATTTTAATAAAAGTTAATAAGTTTAATTGAAACCAGAGAATCTGAAGACTCATTTTTATAAATAATTAATACATTAACATAATACGAGCTTTTTAATGATTATTAAAAATCTGAATTATTAAGACTAAAAGCTCTTTTTTATTTAGATAATTTAAAAAATGAAGTAATATTATTTAACATATTTTTTAACATATTTCTAAATATTTCTAAATATTTTAAGGAATGTAACAAGGCAATATTGGATTCATTATAGTTATTTGACACATGTAAAACTTGGATTTTATGGTAAAGTTTTTGCACTTAATTTGTTGTGACTTCAAAAAAAGTTGAATGGATTATAAATTTAATAATGGCTTTAGTATAGTCTTTGAAGTTTAAATAATAAAAGAATTTCAGTTATTTTACTGAATTTTTTTTCGTTTTGAATTATTTAACAAAATCTGATTTTGAAATTTATCAATAAAAGATATTCAATGCAGTAGATCAATATCCATAATGGATTTGGTTTAATTGGCTAGCAAATTTAAACAGTATAATAATAGATAAAAAGTAATTTATATTAAATAATATTAATCAATTATAGGTATTTGACACCATTAGCTGAACATATATTATTAAATGTATCTCGAATATATCCTGAATAATTGTTCTTTTAATTAAGAGGTTTAGTGAATAAAAAAAACTAAGAAATATATAATATTAATAATTTTTATGATAAAATAAAAAAAGACCAATGCGGAAATGTATTCAAAAAAATGAAAAGCTTTTTTAAAAAATTAAAATAAGGAATAGTAAATTTATATTTTATAAGGTAAATGATCAAGTTTATATATAAATTTAAATTTACAATTAATTAGTTCATTTAAAAAGAAATTTTTAGGAAAGTAAAATTATGCTGACAAAATTAATTTATGTATAATAATTAAATATTAAAGATTTCATAAAGATTAGTTAATTTTCCATTTTTCTAGCATTTTGAAATAGCTTAGAAAGATTATATATTTTAGAATTTCAAGAATTTCTTATAAATTGATAAAAGCACTTAAATTATTGACCCTTAAATGATTTAATAATTTATAGAGGATTTGATTAAAATCATGGAAAATGTATTATTATTTTCAATTATTTTCAATTATTTTTAATTATTTTCAATTATTTTTATTTATTTTGAATTATTTTGAATTTTTAATCTCTAATATAAATTTTAAAAATAAATTATTATAATAGTTTAATAAAAACTT
>Ga0228633_1000597_pt1 | contig 10193 bp, 5 predicted proteins | sample 41DmetaG_FD_182703 | JGI IMG/M metagenome (GOLD analysis project Ga0228633, IMG submission 182703) | Seawater microbial communities from Monterey Bay, California, United States - 41D | ecosystem: Environmental > Aquatic > Marine > Coastal | place: USA: California | collected 2016-11-13
AAACCCCAAGTTATTTTTTTTGAAAAATCAAAATTTAAATAAAAATTATAAAATCCTCCCTATTCATAAATAATTGAAAGTAAAAAAATTGATACTATAAAAATAAAAAAATATAATAATTTAAAATTGAATAATAATTTAAAATAAAATATGGAAAACTATTAACCAAAAAGAAGATTCAGCTCTAGTGAGGTTTCACAAATTTAGATAGCAACATTCTATCTAGTTGGTTTAAGTTTATTAAAAGCTGATTATAAAACAGAAAATTGTAAAGTTTTAAATATGCCTTTAAATATATTACTTTATTCATTGGTAGCTTTTTTGATATTAATTTGTATGACATTGGTAACTAGAATTAAAGATAAAATAGTTAAAAGAACTTTATAATTCGTAAATTATATATTCCTTCTTAATTTTTTAGCAGGAGTTGTATATTCAGGATATTTGAAATACTTTACTAAAAAATTGAATGATTGTGATAATGATCCAAAACTTTTTTTTTTAGATATCTATTTCAAAATTGGAGTAATTTTTATATGCATTATATTTTTGGGTTTTTTATCGTTTATGTTAAAATGCATAAGTAAAGCTTAAAATGATGTAAGTTAATATTCACTTTCTATTGACGAGTCGGTGGCATGATTATTTATTTTTAGAATTTTGTATAAATTTTTTTAATAATAAATTTTTTGAATTAGTAAATAAAAATATATTAAAATGGTTGAAATTTTTTAATAATGAATTTGTTAAAAATATTATAAAATAACATTTGTATGAGATTATAAAAAATTATATTATGATCAAAATGTTCAAGAATTTTAATTTTGTTTTATTCTAAAAATATTACATAATAATACTCTTATTTATTTCTTTATTTCTCGTCAAATATTTTTTAATTTGATGAACTTTGGTTCACAAAATTATCGATTTAGAATTAGTTGACAGTGATTTTTGGTTTAATTTCTTTAATTTTATTATTTGATTTAATAATTTGTTCATAATTTATCTTTTCAGAAATTGTGTCGACTCTAAAATGAAAAATATAAACTTAATTGATTTAAATTTTGTATCAAATGTCTTGGATTTTGTTTTATAAGCTCGAAAATATAAATAAATGTGTATTCTTTATTTCTTAAATTATCCATTAATAAATCTATAAATTTTTTATAAAGAATTGATTTTTATGTTATCTTTTTTAATTTTATAAAAGAATTTCATTTGGTCTGGTTTTATATTTATATAGTCAAAAAAATTGAAAATTTTTTATATATTTTCTATTTTTTTATTAATTAATTTATTTGCATTTCTAAATTAATTAAAATATTGATTTTTTATTTTTATCAAATTATATCTGCACATAAGTTATACTGCTTTTATTTGATTTACCTTTTTTAATATGATTTTTATTTAAAATATTTAAAATTTTTGAAAATTATTAAATTAAATGTATTTAAAAAATATACCTATGCTATATTAAATTTTTATATAGTTTTAATCGAATTTTGCATTGTATTTTTTCGGTATTTTTCTAAAAAATCAAATATTTTCTTTAAATTTTTATTTTCATTTCTTCTATTTAAGGTTATTTAAAAAAAAGCCATTACAGCATCTTTTTTGTCTTATTTAATTTTTTTATTTAATACTGATTGAATTTTATAAAATAAATTTAACAGTCTTCTTTCATAATCTAATAAATGAAAGAATTATCTTCTTTGATATTCATATCTTATTTTCAATTATCTGTCATAAATAGTTTATATTCTTTTAGTGTATCTTAATTATTTAAATTTTGAATATTTCTTATTACAATACTCTAACAATTTTTTTTTATGTGAATAGAAATTAATTAATCTAATATTTTATAAATTTCTAAATAATTATTCAAAAAATTTTAAATAAGGCTTAACTTTTTACGCTGTTCTAATGTCTTCATTAAATCTTAATCTTTTTACATTTTTTACAATTATAAATAATTTTCTTATTGCTAAATTTTTTGATATCGATTTTTTAAAGTGTTTCAATACTAATATCAATTAATTAAAGAATCTTCGTTTTTAAATTAGCATTTTTTAAACAAAATTTTTGCTACTTAAATATCTCAGCTTCACACAAGCTTTACTTTTAAGATATTTGACTTTTAATTTTTTCATTATAAATTTTGCATGTTCTCTCTTTTTATCTTTAAATAATTTTCTAGTTTTAATAGCTATTTAATCCCATATCTTTGTTCTTCTTAGTTTTTTTTTATATTCTTTAAAAAATTTTTTTACTATAGAAATTTTAAAATATTTAAACATTTTTTTTATTGATTATAATATCAATATTTATGTTTTAATATTTTATCTATATTATACAAAAATTCTTTAAATATCAAAATCTTATATTATTTTTTTTAATTTAATATGAATTTTTTTATGATTATTATTTGGCTTTAATAAAGAAGGCATATTCTCTATTTGTTTTATTGCATCCCCAAATAAAGTAATTTTTTAAGATTTACGCATTCTATATTGATTATTTATGATTTTTTATGGATCTATTTAGTTTTATAGTGATAAATGTGCTTGATGAAATTAATTTTATTAATATTATTTATCTTATTGATTTATAAATTAGTCATTTGATTTATAATCATTTTTATTAAAATTAATTGGAATTTTTTTATTATCTTATTATTTATCATTTTAAATTATAAATGATTATTTTTATTTTTATTTTTTATCAATTTAGAATATTTTTTATTGTATTTAATCTTATTGTATTTGTTATTTTTATATAATTTATTAAATATATTATAATTCAGGATGATTTTAAATTAATTATTATTATTATTCATGATACTTTTCATAATTTTAATGAATTTAATTATAATTTGGAATTTGTTGAATATTTTGATTTTATTAATAAGATTAATTTTGAATTTATACCAATTTTTAATGATATTGCTAATTTTTTTAATCTTTTTAATATTCATTAAATTAAAAATCTTAGTTTTAATCATATTATTATATTTAACTTTATTAATTTATCAAACTTTATTATTATTCATTTTAATTTTCATTGAATTAACTTTATTAATATTCATTCAACGAACTTTATTATTCATTTTGATAATCATTTTATTATTCGTAATTATATTCATTTTATTATGTTTAAATTTATTCATTTTATTACGATTAATTTTATTCATTAATTTAACTAATTTAACTTTATTATGACTATAATAAATTTTATTATTTTTTTTAAATTTTACTGTTTAATTATTTAAATTATTTTTAAAATAATTAATTCTTTTATTATTCTTAAAATAAATAATTTCTTTATGTTAATTACGATTCAAAGCAGTTTTTTGAAAAAATTTATTCAGTTTTTTAAGAATTTTATCTATTATAACTATTTTGTGATGTTTATGATTTTTAAGAATATTATTTATTTTATGAGCCAAACTATTAAGATGTTTATGATTTCAATGAATGATTTTTAATTTCTCTTTTATTATAAAATTATGATGTCTGTGATTTTTTAGAGATATCTAATCCTTTATTTTAACTACCAAATTTTTTATTATTTTTTATACTGTGTTTTGAAAAACTTTTATCATTTTTTAGCCATCCACAATTTATCGAACTTTTATCTTATATACTATCAAATTTTAGATTTTTTTTAATTCCGCTTATATTTCTAGCAGTTAACGGTCTTTAAATCTTACTTATTCTAATTGTTTTTAAATCTAATTTTTGACTAATATTGTCATAAAGATATTTTTTAAAATGTCTTAATTTATTTAAAATCTAATCATCTTTAGAAAAATAATGTTATAAAATTGTGTCAGCTTGAAATATATACATTTTAAAAAGATCTTCATTGTTAAAGATTTTTTCATTAAACGCAATATTATATAAAATAAAACAATGTCTTTCTATGATAAATTTTCTCGATTTAAAATCAAAATCGTTTAAAACTAATTCATTATATACTTTTGATGATTCAAATAAAGCGTTTTGTGCATACTTATATCCTTACTAATAGCTATTAATGTATATTTTTAATTTTAATTTAAAAATATATTATCAAATTAATATATTACTCTTTATTCTCTAAGTAAAATATTGAAATATTTAAATGTAATAATGTTTAATTTGGACAATTATCCAAATATTAACTAATTTTTAATGCGTGCTAAAATTTTTCTTCTGCTTTCTCGTTTTTTTTTATTTATTAAAAAAATTTACCATAATCATTTAAAACTTAGACCTAAATATCAAATATATCAGAATATTTATCTTTTTTTTATAAATATTATTACTTAATGTAATCTATTCACAGAATTCAAATATTTTTATGGCTTAATTTAAATCTTTATCCCCTATTTTTTTGGCAACATATAATAATTTTTAAATAATGGCTTATAGTATGTACTCAAAATTATGAAATGAATTAATATATATGTTATTTAAAACTATTTTATTTTTAATTATACATTATTTTATTTTTTGTAGTTCAGGTATTATATTTTACATGTAAACATATGGTTACACTATATTTTAAATTCTCTTTGAATTATTAATTTCAGAATTTTTATCAAAATAATCAAGATTCATGTGTGAACTAAGCATTTTAATCTTATTTTAAAATAATAATGCGCTAATTTATTATTTTATATTCATATAACTTTAATTTCAAAAATTTTGATTTTAATAAATTGTTTTATATTTTTATATTTTATCAATTATATATCAAAAAATCATAATAATCATAGTTTATAAATAATTTTTAATAAATATATTTAAAATAAAATAATTTATAATATTAATGATTATGATAAAAAACATAAGTAAAAAATTACTATTGAATCGTAGATTATTGTAAATTTGATATATAAAAAGCTCAACTAAGCCAAGAGAAGCTGAACAATTAAGATATCATTTACCTAATGTTGGTGATCGTCCATCAAATTATTATCAACCTTTAGGCTAAAATTTACCTCCTGCTGATCACTATGGAATCAATTTCTTGGAAAAAAATGAAGTAAATAGTCTATTATGTTTTACTTAATTTCAAAAATTATATAATATCATTTATATTAATATTTTTAAAGATAGAAACAAGAATTCTTAATATAATAAAGCATTTTCCAAAAGTTTAAATGAAAAATATTGATTTAAGTAAAAATTTTAGAGAATTATAATTTGATAGCTTGGATTAAGTTGCATTATTAACATCTATAGAGTAAGAATTCCATACTGTATTTGAAGATAGAGTTTTTGAAAAATTTGACAATATAAATGAAGTCATTTAATTTCTAAGTGAAGATCATAATATTTATTGATAAATATTTTATCATAAAATTGATTTTAAATTATAGGGGATTAATTTTTTTTAGTTAACATAAAATATATCAATATATTTGAATTTTAAAATAATAATTTATACAAAAAATTTTATTATTTCTTAAATTAATTAAATGAATTCTATTATTTTAAAATTTAAATCCCCCCCTATAGCTCATTTTCTTGCATAAATCTGATGCATAAAATAATTATTACATAAATATGATTTTAATCATAAAATTAAATAAAATTTGAATTTATAAATATAACTATAAATTTAAAAACTCATGTAAACTTAAAAGAGACTATAATTAATGTAAATTTTATAAATAAAAGTCATGGATTTGGATCAAATATGTAATCTTTTTAAAAAGATACTGTTTCTTTATTGAGTAATAATGCAATATTATTTTAAATGGGACGATATACAGCAATAGAAAAAAATTAAGATATAGAATTTATCCCTTATCCAGATATTCTTGAAAAAATTACTTGTGCAAGAACTTCATCAAATCGTAAAAAATTTGTTATTGCATTTACTTCTTATCATGATAAATTTCCATACTTATTTTTTATTAATATGCATAAAGATAATGAAAAAGAATAGATAATATTTAAGTATATTTTATATTAAAAAGATATAATGATACAAAATCAACATAATTTTCTGCATTGGCCTATACTGGTGGAGATGCACGTTTTTTATGCGCATTTACAAATGCTCCTGATTATTCTTTAATTTATATCGATATAGAGAAATAGAAAATATTAGCAACATATGGATTTAATCAAAATTTAAATAGAATATAAGTAAATCCTTGTGATACTAATTTAATTACAATTATAGGCGAAAATTTATACAAAAATATTACATTCGAAGATGATTCAATGATTCCTTTATCTAATAAGATAGATTAATAATAAAATTTTATAGATTGTGCATGGTTTAATAAAGATAAGCTTATTTTAACAAATGATCAAGGATAAATTTTTATCATATATAAAAATTAAATAATTTAAACAATATAAAATGGATTTAAAGAAGATTTAATTGTTTAAGCATTAGAATGTTTTAGTATTGGATTTATAGTATGCTCAGAATCTGGAAAATTTGCCTTATGGGTACTTGAAGATTAATATTAATTAAATGTAAAGACTCCTTTTATTTTATAAAGAAAATGGTAAGGTTAAAAAAACTAAAAAATTTCTTCATTTTCAATATCAAAAAATGAAGATTTAGTATCTATATCATTTAAAACTAATGAAATATGTACATTTGCCCTTTCGAATATATTACCTGCTTCAATGGAAGCTATGGAGATATAAAGATAATTGAGTTTTTAAAAAGAAGTCAGATATGATTATTTATATAATGGATTCCATTGTGGTTAAATTAGTTATATGGATGTGTGTGTATAAAGACCTTTAATCGTTACAGCAAGTAAATAAGATAGTACAATAAGAATATGGAACTATAAAAATTATAAATGTGTGTTGTCAAAAAAATTCTAGATAGGCGATGATAATTTCACATAGGATGCAAATCCGTTGTAATCTGTAGCTTTTCATCCTAGTGGATACTATTTAGCGGCAGGGTTCACAGATAAAGTGCGATTTTTTCATTTATTACATACAGAATTACGAACTTATAGAGAATTAAATATGAAAGTATGTATATAAATGAAATTTTCGAACGGTGGACATATGTTGGCTGCTGCATGTAATAAGCCAAAAACACATTAATATGAAATAAATATATTAAATTCATTTACTTTAGAAAATATATAAAAAATTAGAGCTCATTCAGGGTTAATTACCGATATTTTATGGTCAAAAAAAGATTTATACTTATATACATGTGGATAGGATGGTGGAGTCAATGAATGGGCAACAATAAATTGGACTAAAAAAGATAATATGATTTAAAATGCAAAATTTAATAGTATGGTTATAACACCAGAAAATCTATTATTGGTAGGCGGACATCAATAAGACAAAAATAACGATAAAAATTTTATTTTGATATAAAGAGTAAGTAATGAAAATATCGATTCTAAAACATCTTATTAAGAATATTAATCTCATGTAAATACAGGTGATACTCGAGTTACAACTTTATGTAGCTTTAGTTCATAAAATAATGTATTTGGTATAGTTGAGGGGACTCATCTTGGAAATATAAGACTTTATCATGAAACTATAAATTCAAAGCCAATTGAAACATATTAGATACATTTAGGTGGAATAAGTAAATTAAGAGTATCACCAGATGGGAAGTACTTATTTACGGCTGGAGATGACGGTTGTTTGTTTATATTTTAATAAAATACAGTAATTTAATAAGAAATTTCTGAAAAAGATAATACATAAGATAAAATTCAAATTAGTGTTGTGAATGAAGAAATAAATGAAAATAATATAGTTGACGATGATTTAGCGGATATTTTACTTGTACCTATATAAGAAATTGAGTAATATCTTATTGAATAAAAAAAATTAAGAAATGATGTTGAGGATTTAGAAAATAGAATGGAAATTAAATTATAGGATGAACAAAGGAATAGAAATTTTGAAAAAGAAGAAAGCAAAAATGTATTGAATATCGAAACATAAAGATGGGCTAAAAAATATGAAGAATTAAAATTAGAAAAAATCAGATTAGAAAAGGTAATTTTTAAATTTGATTAAAAATATTAACATTTAATGCTATTTGAAATTTTTAAAAAATTTAATTGAAAAATATCTAATAAAATTTAATTTTATTATCAATAATTAAAAATAAAAAAAAGAATACAGATCATCTTTTAAAACATATGGAAAATAATCATATTTAATCAGCTGAGGAAATAGAGGCTTTATATGAAAAAAAATTATAATTAGAAAGTGATAAATACATAAAATTATAGACTAAAATAAAAGAAAACTAGATAAATTTCTAAGAAAAATAGAATTTTATTGAAAAAAAGTAAGCCTAAACTTTAGATAACTTGCATTCTGATTTTTAAGATAAATTTGATTGTGCAAATAAAATATTTACATCTACAAAAAATACTGCAGTTGATATAAAACAAATTTATTAAGGAGGATTGCATTAGTAAGAAGAAGAACATGAGGATGAAATAAAAAATTTAAAAGATTAATATTAGCAAGAAAAAAATTAATTAGAAAAAGAGATATCTAAGTTCAAAATGCAAAATGATATGTTTAAACATGATAACTAAATTTGTAATGATGAAAAAGACAGGGTTCTTAAAAAGTAATATTTTTTTCAATCTTTTTAAAGACAAATTTATATTTTATATCTCAATGTATAAAAAAATAATTTTCAAAATTTAAATAAGTTTTTTAACCATTTATTTAATATAAATTTATTAAATTTCTATTAATGATTAGTGAATAAGATAAAAATTAAAAACTAGAATAATTAACAACAAAATTATAGGATGCTAATGCAAAAATAATATAAATATAAAAAGAATTAGAGGAATCAGCCGAAGCCCTTAATTAAAAAGAAAAAAAGATATATGAATATAAATACACAGTGAATGATTTATAAAAATCGAAGCATGTATTGACATATAGAACAGCTGAAATGAGAAAAAGTTTGGAGCCTAAAGAAGCTTAAATTGATAAATTAAAAGACGAACTTTTTAAATTAGAAGCTTAATTTGAAGCTATATTAAAAACATCTAAAGAATAATCTGATTAAATGTAAAATAAATATATTAAGAAATATATAGACTAATTAAATTGAAACTTTATAAAGTAACTATATAAATGCAGAGGAAATAGTAAAAATAAAAGAAAATCTTACTTCCAAAATTATTATGGATATATATACTTGTGTAAAAGAAAAAGATAAAAAATTATGGGCTGATCATATGATATAAATGTATAAAAAACATGTGTAGGAATTCAGCAAAGATCTAAACGTTAAAGAATAAAAAGGTATAAATTCATATTTTGAATTATAATTGTTTTAAGGTAATGAAGAAATGATTCGTTAGATTTCTCATTTAGAGACGGTAATTGAAAATGTATAAGAAACGTCATAAAAAAAAATTTATAGAAGAGAATCTGATATTCGTAAAAAAACAATGGAAAATGCTGGTTTGATATATGATTTAAATGATATACGTAAAAAAAATAAATAATATGATAAAGCATTATCATAAAAATATTCATAATTAGAATCATAATAAAATGAGATAAGTAGATTGAATAAAGAATTGGAGAAATTTTAAAAATTAGAATAATAAGGTGTTTATTCTTAGAATAATAATATTTAAGAAAGAAAAAATTCGGCTTAATAAAAATAAGAATCATATATTTAAGGATTTGTGTAAAATAAATTTACAAAAAGTCAATCACTATGGAGATCTGATAATATTCAGAGATAAAACTAAAGTAATTTTTAAAAAACTATTATTAAAAAATTAATTTTTATGAAAAATTTTAGATAGAGGACAATTATATAAAGGGGCTAATTTTGATGCGAAAACATTAACAACATTTGATAAAGCTAGAATGATTGATATTATGGTATAATTAATTTTAAAATAAAGGTTGAAAATTAATAAAAAAATAAATAAGTTTAACTTTTAGAAAAAAAAGTTGAAAAAATTAGATAAAATTTGTAGAAACATTACTAAAATAATGGATGTCATTAAGATAATGATTTTGACTATGATAAAAGTATTATAGAATAAGAAATTATATAATGACTAAATTTATTAAATTATAAATTAAAATTTTAATATTTTTATTATTCAAAATTGAAAATAATTATTATTTTCTATTTTTTTAAATAATTTTATAATTAAAGGGTTGGGGTTGGGGTTGGGGTTGGGGTTGGGGTTGGGG